>Ga0206131_10000170_pt1 | contig 91432 bp, 85 predicted proteins | sample Helgoland_Spring_FD_148636 | JGI IMG/M metagenome (GOLD analysis project Ga0206131, IMG submission 148636) | Pelagic subsurface seawater microbial communities from Kabeltonne, Helgoland, North Sea - Helgoland_Spring_Bloom_20160517_1 | ecosystem: Environmental > Aquatic > Marine > Epipelagic ... | reverse complement strand
CACGGTCACCGTAGTTTAGAAATGACACTTGTATTACAAGGTGGCTACTCTGCGGATGGAGAGCAATACAAACCTGGTATGATTGAAGTGGCTGATGAGCATACTCATAACCATCAACCAATCATCAATGAAGGTGAAGAATGTATTTGTCTTGTTGTCACTGAAGCACCAATTAAGATTCATGGAATTGTTGGTAAAATCTTGCAACCCTTCATAGGGCTGTAATTCTAGTTTTTTATTTTTCTAGATTAGAAATTATATTTTGATGCGCGTCGCTACTTAATTCGTAGCCGCGCATTATTACTATTGAGACTAACTTTAAGGCAGCAGGAAGTAGCGCATAAAGAAGCGTTAAGACGGTCACATCAACCAGTTCTGATTGGCCATTAGGTTCAAACATTTGTAACCCCAATATTAAAAATGATATTCCTATTGCAAAAGCCAAAGTCAATTTTGATACTGTCCCCCAAATCGCAAAATAAATACCTGGACGACGATTTCCCGTTTCATATTCATCAACATCTATTAAATCAGCAAGCATCGCTGAAGGAAGGCATAAATCTGCACCTGCCATAAAACCAGTGAATATGGTTATTGAAATAAATAGCACCAATGCGCTTTCATCAACCAATAACACACCAAGAAACACAATTGACGCCAACGTCATCGCGAATTTCCATGCCGCTTCTTTTGACCATTTTTGACTTAACTTTATCCATAACGGCGCAGAAAGTGCTGCACATAAAAAGTATAAAACCAATAATGGTCCAACTAGTTCAGAACGCTTTAAAACATAAGTTACAAAAAATACAAACAAAGTTGCCGGAAGCGCATTAGCAATTCCATTAAAAAAATGGCTTAAAATTAGCTTGTTAAAAAGGGATCCTTTTTTAAAAATGGAAAACGCTGTGATTATTGAAAATCCGTCATGTTTGACGACTGCGTTATCGGGCACTTTTAAAATCAATAAAATAGCTACCAAGAAAGAAAACGCGATAAAGCAGAGCGTAAATTCAAGAATGTCAACTGTCGATGGGTTATCCAAAACGAGCACAGGAAGAATAAGCGCCGCTATCGACCCAACGAGGCCAAAGACAACTCTTACCGAAGTCCATTTCGTATAATCATTATAGTTTGAGCTTAATTCACTTCCCCATGTGTAATAGGGAATAATGATTGCTGTGCCCAAAATGTACCAAAGGGACGCTAATAGTAATAAATGATATTCTGATTTAGGCAGCAGAATGATCAAGTAAAATACGATTAGAAATAAAGGTACACTCACCAATATCCAAATGCGTCTCTTGCCGGTTTTCAATGGTGTTTTATCAGATAAATATCCAATTAATGGATCTGACACAGTATCAACAAGGCGGGCGGCAAAAAACACCAAACCAATTATCGTTATTGATAGAATGCCCTGTTCTGCTATAAATGGAGGAATATAAACCTGCATCAATAGTAATGAAATCGCCGCAGGAAATGATAATAGCCCATAATTTATATATTTCATTACTCTGTCCTGCTTTTAAATGTACAGTTTTTATACGTCTATACGAGTAAGATAGATCTATTTCACCAATGAATACGTAAAAAGTAAGTATAGATTAAAAGGTGTCAATATGATGAAAATGATCCTCGCCTTAGCGAGTGTAACAAATACTTCATTACCAGAAATTTCTACCGATATGGAAAGTTGGGTATTGCCGCTTTATGGCGAAGAAATGCAATTTGATGTTAAAAGAAATGGCAAGAAGATCGGCGAGCATTTTGTCACATTCAAACAAGAAAATGACAAGTTGATTGTTAATGCCGAAACTAAAATTCGTGTTAAATTTTTATTCATTACAGCATATCGCTTTGACTATAAAGCTGAAGAAATTTGGCAAGCTAATGAATTAAAAACCCTCAATGCCTTTACCAATGATAATGGTGAAGTTTCAGAGGTCAATTATACTTATGAAGATAAAAGTACGCCCCTTTTTTCCACGAACCACTGGAACCCTAATGTGTTAAGCGCGGATATGGTTTTAAATTCGATCACTGGAAAAACGAATAACGTCACTATTTCAGAATTGGGATGGGAAGAGATATCTATCCAAGATGAAACGCGCCCCGCTCTACGTCATGAATATTCTGGTGACTTAAAAGACGTCACAACATGGTATGATGAAAAAGGTCGCTGGGTTGGATTACAATTTAAAAGTAAGGACGATTCTATCATTTCTTATGAATGTAATGTGTGTGGTATATAATGGACACTCCATGGAAATCGGCTTGGATTATTGGCGCGAGCAGCGGGCTAGGCGAAGAGATTAGCCGGCAATTAGCGGCCCATGGTTGTAAAACATATATCTCTGCGAGACGAGTTAATGTTCTTGATGAACTTAGCAATCAATTTGATAATTCAACACCTATTAAGCTCGATATCACAAATCGCGATCAATGTGATCAAGCAACAAAAAAAGTTATAGCAGAGAATGGTTCCCTACCAGACCTAATCATTATTAATGCCGCTATCTATGCACCAATGAATGTTGAGACATTTGATCCGCAAAAGATCGCTGATATGATAGATGTCAATTATGTTGGCAGTGCGAATATCATTGATGCAATCATAAAAAGCGACAACCCCACAAACTCAATAACATTAGCAACCGTAACATCGCCAAGTGGATGGCGCGGCCTTCCGGGTGGTATTGGTTATGGACCATCTAAGGCCGCATTAATAAATATGATTGAAGGTATGACACCTGAGATGCGTGAACGTGGTTTCGATATGAGACTTATTAACCCTGGGTTTATTAAAACACGCTTAACGGAAATGAATGATTTCGAAATGCCTCAGCTAATGGAACCTGATGATGCGGCTAGAAGAGCCATAAAAGGACTAATGAGCAATAAATTTGATATTTCTTTTCCAAATCCGTTTATTCTGAAACTAAAATTTTTGCGTCTACTTCCATATAAATTATTCTTTAATATTACTTCTCGTTTAACTCAAAAAAAATGAGACACTATTTTCATAGGGTCTCTTAAGTTTGGGAAAGCTAATGAAATTAGCTTCTGGGAGGAAAACTCTTATGAATTCTTATAAAAGGATAGTGTTACGCTACCAACATTAAATCCCCATTTGGAAACATGTGCACGATTAATAAGCACACCATCCTCTTGCAGGAACATCCAATCATCAAATTTCAAGTGATAACTCGTATCGCCAACCTGCGTATCAAATACATATTGCCAATTAAATGCATTGCCGGAAACCTGGCCTTTGGCAATACCGATTACGCCGTTTGTGGTACCTTCGTATCGACCATCAGATAATTTATTGATTTTCCAGATACGCTGCTCGACTTTACCATTTAAATATTCGAAATCTTCGATCAACGTTAAAACATTATCTTCAAATGTTCCGGTAATTTTAACTTTAAATTGATTAACAACTTCGCCGGATCTTTTCTCAAATACACCGTAGGCCGTCGTTTCACCGACGAAATATTCTTCAAGTAGGAGCTTAGGCTCGTTTTCTTTATATTGTGTTACATTCATTGTACTGCATCCCGTTATAAATCCTGCTAGGATTAGAATTAAAAATTTCTTTAACATTTTTTATCTCTTTATCTGTGACCGAGAGTAAACTGTGCTACGTCAATGGTTTCATGTTCAAAACCAACTTCACAATATTCAAGGTAGTATAACCACATACGATAAAAACGCTCATCTAGACCAAAATCAGATAAATTATTTTTGGCTTCCAAGAATTTTTCGCGCCATTGCCGTAGGGTTTCCGCGTAACTTTTACCGAATTTAAAAACGGATGTGACATCTAACCCGGCATCATTGGCGTGATTTATAAACAGCTCTTCTGTGGGCAGCATTCCACCAGGGAAGGTATATTTTTGAATAAAATCTACATTATTACTATATTTTTCAAATCGTTCTGGATTAATAGTAATCACTTGTATTGAAGCCTGCCCGCCTTCTGCTAATAGCTTCTTCACCTGATCAAAATATGCGACCCAGTGTTTTTGGCCAACGGCTTCAAACATTTCAATTGATACAATTTTGTCAAACTTACCCTTCAGATCGCGATAATCCTGAAAATGAACGAAGTCTTTTTCTGCTGAAATATTTGAAAGCCTATCTTTGGCATATTTTAATTGTTCATTTGAAATCGTAATACCGCGGTAATCCACATCTTTATTTTGCAAAAGGTGTTCCGCAAAGCCGCCCCATCCGCATCCAATTTCAAGTACTTTTTCACCATCATTAATATCAATAGTATCCAGAATACGTTGATATTTATTATATTGACCCTGACGTAAATCAGTCGTTTCTGTAAAATCGGCTGATGAATAAGTCATACTTTGATCAAGCATCATTTCATAAAAATCATTTCCAAGATCATAATGGAAAGAAATATTTTTCTGCGAACCTGATTTGCTATTATCACGCAATACATGATGAGCATATTTATTAATAAGCTTAGAAAACCAATAACGTTTCTTTTGTTTTCTAAGCACATGTTCATTTAATAAAAACCAGTTAAACAAAGATGAAAGGCGTGGAATATCAACATCGCCTGCCAGATAGCTTTCAGCAAACGCAAGCTCACCACCTGTAAGGTATCTCATGATACCCTGCCAATTTTTAAAGTGAACTTCTGCGATGGGGCCGTTATTACTAGCAAAATGGCTTACAACTTCACTACTAGGTAACGTTACTTTTACTCCACCATATTCAATATTTGAAATAAGGGAGGATACAATCCGTCCGAACATTGTCTTGGGTTTACTCCTTGAAATACCTTTTGAATCTGAATATTTTTCAATAGGCTGTACCGCGATTTCATCAATATTTTTCATTGTTTTTCCTTATATTTTGCAGAAGTCCCTTTTACTCCAACAGCAATAGTGGATTGATAAGTATGTTTTTCTGGATGTTTGAAAACTTTAATACCTTTTAGCTTTAGCTTTATTGCTTCATATAATATCCCAGCAAACACCTTCATGGTCATAAAGGGTGCTCTTAAGCATAAAAAGAAAACTTCTTTATCCGTTAACTCTATTGCCTCACCAATAAAGTTAGCAGTCATCAACATTTCACCGTTATGAAGATAGTCGATAATGACACGAGCCGATTTACCTGGTTCTTCTATTTTAAAACGGTATTCCCCCTTACGATCAAAGAAGGGGCTTACATGGAAGCATTTATCAACATGATGTACATCATTAAAAGATTTGCCCTCTGGTATCGGATAAATATAGTTATGACGTTCGCGGAACGTATTTCTGACTTCATAAATAATGGCGAGATGTTCATCATTTTCACCAAAACAATAAAATACAGTGAGGGGATTAAAAACATATCCATTAACACGAGGATAAGTCAGCATTTTAATGGATTTAATTTTATCCCGCTCAATTGAAACTTGATCTAATAAATCGAGCAATTTTGATTTTAAACTTTTTTCTTTAAGTCTTGGGTCACCATAATCTTTTTCATAAAGACTCATGAAATTAAAACGATTTAATGAGAAAAATTTTAACGATTTATCTAACTCTTCCAATTCATCAACATCTGCATAAAGTGTGAAAACTTTATACTTTAATTGATGCTCCTTAGGTGAAAAGCGTTTATGAAACACCTGGCCTTTATAAATGCGTGCACCAGTCATTAAGCAACCTCTTTTGACTGGTTGATATCTTCTATTTGATCTTTTAATTTCTTTGCATGTTCCAAAGTTAAAACACGACTATTCATATCCGGTAATGACCAAGGACGCTTAACATTTCCAAGGTTCTCTGCTGCATACAATCCACTTTGTAAACCATCCTCATGAAAGCCATATCCAAAATGGGCTCCAGCATACCAAATATTTCTATGACCCATTAGTTCACCCATACGTTTTTGCGCATCCAAAGTCGAAAGATCAAATATCGGATGCTCATAATCTTTTGAATAATGAACAAGGTCCGCTCTTGGTTCCTCTTCTGGGTTTAAGGTTACGAACAGGTTTGTTTCAGTATCTAGTGGCTGTAACATATTCATCCAGTAGGTAACAGATAACTTACGATCATCATCACTGTCATTTTGCATATAATTCCAGCTTGACCACGCACGCTTTCTTTTTGGCATAAATTGCTTATCACTATGAAGAACGGCTCTATTTTTGGCATACTTAAAAGAACCAAGAATAGCTTTTTCAAGTGGATCGGCATCATTAATCATCTTAAGGGCTGTATTCGCATGAGTAGCGATTAGAATACGGTCAAAAATAACCTCTTCTTTGCCGTGTGCTTTGACGGAAACCCCATCATTGACCCTTTTAATATTAGTTATCGGCGCATTATTATAATAAATGGCGTTGGTTTCATTCATTAATGCTTTAACGTAATTCTTACTGCCCCCAGGAATAGTAAACCACTGGGGTCGGTCTTTAACCTGCAATAAGCCATGGTTTTGGCAAAACCGAAGAAAACTTGTTAAGGGAAAATCGCCCACTTTATTAGATGGTGTTGACCAAACGGCTGCGGCCATGGGCAAAATATGATCGCGCATAAAACCATCGTCATAATTTTTCTCATTAAGAAAATCTCTTAATGTAATTTCTTCTGCCTTTTTAGGATCAATTTTATTGGTTTCTTCATAAAAGCGAAGAATAGAACGAACCATTTTCCAAAATCTTGGACGAACTAGATTAAGAGGCTGAGCCACTAAGCTAGTGAGTTTAGGACTGCCCGCATATTCAAATCCCCCTCTATCCATTGAAACACCAAACGACATCTCTGTCGGACAAGGGGCAATGCCAATTTCGTTCATCAAAGCCAGGAAATTTGGATAATTTCTATCATTACAAACAATGAAACCTGTATCAACGGGAATGTCCCCATCCGGTGTAATTGCCGTCACCGTATTCGCATGGCCACCAAAATGATTATCCGCTTCAAAAACAGTTACATTATGCTTTTTTGATAATAACCACGCAGCACCCAATCCGGATATACCCGCGCCAATAACGGCTACGTTCAACTTTCTTTCATCTTTGTACATGACCCACCTTAACTTAATTATGGTTTCTTTACGCATTTAAGGTGAAACCGGATTGAAAATAGTTAAAAAAACAACGCTTTAGAAGTACGCATTTACTACTTCAAAGATAGATTTTATTCATTTTATTTTGCTAACAATACATATGTAAGAATAACAAGAAAACTAATGATAAAACCGGATAATTTTGCATACTTCCATGGCTCAAGATTTATTGAAGCTTTTTTCACTGTCTTTTTCAAATAATCCTCAGGCCAAATTTTGCTAATTAATAACATCATGAAAATAGTAATTAAAAACACCAGCGCTAAGAAATGCAGAAAATGAATTTCTTCACTAATCCCTAATAATTCTTGGAAAAAACTTTGAACATTTGCACCAAAAGCAAAAACCAAAAAATAAAAAATGAGCGGACCCAAAACCATGGCAATTTTCGCGGACCTTGCCGTCACAAATTTTGTCATAAATCCAAGTAAAATGACCGCGAGCATGGGACCAAAGAATGTAGCATTAATTTTTTGCAAATAATTGTAAAGACTGCCTTCGGTATTAATCAATGGGGCCGCTAACATTGCCACAATTGCAAGGATAATGCTGCATAATCTCCCAGACCAAACTAACTCTGGGCCTGACGCATCCTTATTCATAAACACCTGATAGATACCTTGACTGAATAATGTCGCAGAACTATTTAGAACGCTATTAAAAGTACTGAGTACCGCACCAACCATAACAGCCGCAAAAAAACCAACGAGTGGATCAGGCAAAATTTCATTCACAAGCATTGGATAGGCAAGCATCGCATTTTCAGGGCCCAATTGATCTTTAAATAAATAAAATGCGATTACACCCGGAAGTACGATGGCAATCGGTCCAAGAAGCTTAAAACACGCAGCGATGAGAACCCCTTTTTGACCTTCCGCAAGATTTTTTGCGCCAAGTGCTCGTTGGATGATGGATTGGTTGGTACACCAAAAAAAGATTTGATTGACGATCATACCTGTAAATAAAACACCAAAAGGCAGAAATGATCCCGGTTCATCACCTGTGATATCAAATTTTTCCGGAACTTCGGTATAAACTTTATTCAATCCGCCAAATAGATCCCCTTCCCCCACATATAGTAAAGCAAGAATTGGAACAAGTAATCCAACTGCTAAAAACCCGATGCCGTTTATGGTATCGGATATGGCCACCGCTTTAAGGCCGCCAAAAATTGCATAAAGTGATCCTAATGTTCCAATCGCCCATACCATCACCCAAACGGCTGTTTGTTTTTCTATTCCAAGCGCCCCAGATACATCGAACAAACTTTCCAACCCAGAGGCACCAAAAAGCAAGACAACTGGCAAAATAGCAACCACATAGGAAAACAGAAATAAAATCGTTGCTATTACTCTTGTGTTTTGATCAAATCTTAACGCCAGAAATTCCGGTATCGTTGTTAATCCACGAGCCAGATATTTCGGTAAAAAATAGAGCGCCGTCAATACCATTGCAAGAGCCGCCGTCGTTTCCCAAGCCATTACCGCAATTGTATGCGCATATGCATCCGCATTAAGTCCTATCATATGTTCCGTAGAAAGATTGGTAAGTATCAGTGAACCAGCGATCACCCAAGCCGTTAAACTACGACCGCCTAGAAAATAATCATCGGATGTCTTCATTTGATCATTTCGCGTTTTCATATAAGAAATAATCGCAACCAATCCTGTAAAGAATATAAATGATAATACGGCCAACATGCCTTTTTTCCCTCACCCTTTTATTTTGTTATTTCACATATATCAGTAATAGACAAGATTGAAACCTTTTGGTTATAGTGGCGACGACTAACTTTGAAGGATGAAAATTGACAGATACGATGATCATATCGGACGTAGGCGGAACCAATGGACGCTTTGCAGTAGCCCATAGTGATAGTGAAGGAAACATTGACCATCTTTCGCATATCAATGTTTATCAATGTCGTGATTATAATACGTTCACAGATATGCTTGAAACATTCATCAATTCATTAAACATACCGCCACCTAAAACGGCTCGTTTAGCAATTGCAGGTGAAATGACCAAACGCCATGGTGTTTTATGGCATTATAACTGGGACATCAATTCAGATGATCTTGAAGCAAAATTTAACTTTGATAATGTAACGCTTCTTAATGATTATGAAGCCTTGGTTTATTCGGTTCCACACTTATCAAAAGACGACCTTTTAACAATTACACCCTTTTCTGACGGACTTAAAAATGCACCTTATAGTGTATTTGGTCTGGGAACTGGATTAGGTGGTGCCATAGGGGCACCACACAATAATGGTTTATCGGTGATCCCAACAGAAATCGGGCATATTTCATTTGCCCCTAAAACAGAAGAACAAATGAAACTATTAAAGTTTTGCAATAAAACATTAGATCACACGTCTATCGAAACATTACTATCGGGGAATGGAATTAAAAGAATATATAATTTTCTCCTATCCAAAAATAATTTGGACGAAGATGATTTAACCCCTGCCGAAATAACCCGAAAAGCAATTAATCAAAACGATACTATAGCGATAAAATGTGTTGAGTTATTACTCTCAATATTAGCGAGCGCAGCAGGAGATATCGCCGTATCGCAAGGCGCAAGAGGCGGAATTTATATCGGTGGCGGCATCATGCCGAAGCTTGTTTCTCAAATCAGATCAGAACAATTCATAAAAAGATTTTGTGATAAAGGACCAATGTCCGAATGCAATCAAAAAATCCCAATTCATGTCATCATTTCACAAAGCCCAGCTTTGATTGGTAGTTTTTATTCAAAATATGCTTGAATTTTCAAATATAATTAATATTATATCCTGATTATTAGATATTTATCAGGATATATTATTGATATGAATGATATTGACAAGAAAATTTCCAATTTAATTCAAAAAAATGGCCGCTTATCAAGTGCAGAAATCGCCGCCGCTGTCGGTGTATCAGTTTCAACGGCCAACGAACGTGTTAGACGGTTAACGTCTAGCGGTATTGTGAAAGATTGGCGTGCCGTACTTAATCCGAAAAATGTCGGTGCGTCACTTTGCGCATTAATCATGGTTGATGTTAATTATGAAGGCGAAGAGGAAACCACTGAAACTTTATCCACTTTCAAAGAAATTCAAGAAATTCACCATATAAGTGGCGCCCACTCTTATTTAATTAAAATAAGAGTGGCAGATACGGATGCCTTGCAAAATTTTCTAAGTGAAAAGGTAAAACCACTTAAAGGCGTGACAGGAACAGAATCCTTCATTGTTCTTGAAACAGTAAAAGAAACCACTGAGGTGCTTATTTCATGACTAATAGTGAAACCCTCCCAAATCATATTGCGTTAATCGGCTGTGGTTTTACTGGCACAAGTGCATTTTATCAATTAGTAGACCGCTATCCGGTTTCAGAAATTACTATCTATGAAGCTAGTGGTGTATTTGGGCCTGGACTTCCTTACAAGGCCGATGAATGCAAAGATTATTTATTGAACAACACCAATGATACGCTTTGTTTAACACCCGATAATAAACGTGCCTTCATCAATTGGCTTAAGACAAACCCAAAATTACCAGACGGCATCGAGCTGCCCGCGATTGAAGATCGCGGTAATATTCCCCGCATCTTTTACGGCTATTTTCTTGAAGATGTGTTTCGCACCACTTTAACTAACGCAAGTATAAAGAACATAAAAGTTAATTTGATTTCAGAAGAAGTATCTGACATTTCAGAATCTGACGGTAAAGTTATTATCAAATCAAAAAGTGGGCAAGTAGAAGCAGATAAAGTCATCCTGACCACCGGACATTGCCCAAATAAAGATTGGTACGAAAGCCCACCAGAAGGGTCAAAAGCACTTTATTTCCCAGATCATGTTAATGAAACATCACTTGATAAAGTGCCGCTTGATGCAAGTTGTTATGTATTAGGGGCATCGTTGAGTGCCTTTGATGTTGTCGGGCGTTTCTTTTCAGAAAGTACGGGCGCCAAGTTTATCCGCAAAGAAAATGGTGAATTGGAATTTGTAGCCGGGCCCAACAAGCGCGAAATCATATTATGCTCAAGAAGTGGCCGTCTTAAAAAAATGAAAAGCCGCAAGACGAAAGATATATCACGGCAACATTTCACTGTGGAATATCTATCTTCGCTTGAACATTCTGGACACTTAACATTAGAGGATATCGCGAAAGCCATCAGAAAAGATTGCGAATTAAATAATGGTAACACACCCTGGGCAGAAATCATTGAACCCTATAAAGGATGTGAAACAATTGAAGAATTTAACAGTCGTGCTTTTGAACTTCTCACCAAAGACTTAGAAACCGCAATTAACGGAACCGAACGAAATATACTAGTTGATGTTTTTGGTGATGCGGGACTTGAAATTTGGGACATCTTTGCAGCACGTCTTGTGAGCCAAGAAGAAGAAAAAAGATTTCGTAAAAGCTATGAAACGGCAACATTAACTTATGAAGCATCATGCCCAATATTAACAGCTGAACGATTACTAGCTTTGCACCGCGCCGGCCGGTTACGGATGATCAAAGGGGTAAAAGAAGTCACTTATAACCACAATGACGACAGTTACCATATTATCCATGATTATGGAGAAGATAAAGCAAGCGTTCTGATTAACACAACAGGAAGCGTTGATCGAAACGTCGAAAGTGAGCACCAACCGCAATTGATTAGAACCATGGTCCAAAAAGGCCTTATGAAATCCTATTCATGTAGTGGTGACAAAATGCCAGGCGCAGATGTTGATATGGAAAACTTTCTTTTAACGGGATCAAAGAACATCCATTTGGCAAGTATGCTTTTATGGGGTCCCGGTTTTTACACAAGCGGGGCAATAATTATGGCTACGATTGTTGACCGAATCTTAAAATCACTGTTTAATATATAAACGCAGGGAGAAAATATTATGAAATATACTATTAATTATACCAAGAAACTCTTTTTACTTTTTACATTTATCATTGTTGGCTGTTCAGAAAACACGACGGACAGCAATACTACCGTAACTGAGGACATAGCACCAAAACCGGTTGGAATGGTTGTAACTGCCAATCCACTCGCAACGGATGCAGGACTTGAAATATTACGTAGTGGCGGATCAGCCATGGATGCGGCTATTGCTGTTGCGTCAACCTTATCCCTCGTTGAGCCGCAAAGCTCTGGCCTTGGTGGTGGTGGTTTTATGGTTCACTATGATGCGGATACAAAAACCATTGAATATTATAATGGTCGTGAGAAAGCGCCAATGGGCGCCACAAAAGAACTTTTCTTTGATGAAAATGGTGAAAAAATTGCCTTTTCTAAAGCAAAAAACAGCGGACTTTCTATTGGTGCACCTGGTCTGGTTGCCGTTTTAAATATGGCTCATAAAGATCATGGTAAATTACCATGGAGCGCAGCATTTGCCCCTGCCCTGCGCCATGCCACAGATGGTTTTGCGGTATCCCCTCGTATGCATAACTCAATCGTAGCTTATGAAAAGAATTTTTATAAAGATGCCGCAGACGGCCCAACCGAACTTTATGAATATCTTCACCTCGAAGACGGTAGCCCGCTCCCTGCGGGTCATATCCTACAAAACCCTGATTATGCGGAAACATTGAAGATCGTCGCTAATAATCCTGATGATTTTTATAATGGGCCACTGGCTGAAAAAATCGCGGCCGCAGCTCAGCAAATGCCAAATGGTGGTACATTATCCGTTGAAGATATAGCGAATTATAACGCCGTAAAACGTGATGCATACTGTAGCACGTACCGCAACACAACTCTTTGTGGTTCTGCACTACCTTCATCATGGGTATCTGTATCAATGGTGATGAGCATCTTAAACGAAGCACCACAATTTTCAGACGCGGGTGCGGATGACCCGCAAAACTGGACACTGCTTGCGGAAGCACTGCGCATTACATATGCCGATAACAATCAATTTATTGCTGACGATGCTTTTGTTGATGTTCCAATTAAAGGATTAATGAGTGATGCTTACATCAAAGATCGCGCAAAGCTAATCTCACGTGAAGGCGCCAATAACAATATTCAGTCAGGTGATCCATGGGCTTATCAAGAACAACAAGCGAGCCTTGATTACGGTAAGGACGCCACACTTGATACACACGGCACAACCCATTTTGTCGTGGTGGATGCTGACGGTAATGCCGTATCCATGACAGCAACCGTTGAAGGATATTTCGGATCGCTCAGAATGGCTGGCGGTATGGTGTTAAATAATCAACTTACTGATTTCTCATTCGATTATGAAGACGCGGACGGCAACCCAATTGCCAATGCGGTTGCACCCGGAAAACGCCCACGTTCATCCATGTCACCAACAATTGTCCTTGATGAAAATGATGATTTTCTGATGGCTGTTGGCTCACCGGGTGGTCGCAACATCATTTCATATGTTGCCAAAACAGTAGTCGGTATCATGAGCTGGGGCCTTAGCCCACAAGAAGCCATTGACCTTCCCAATATGGTCGCAAAAACAGAACAAGTTCGCATTGAACGTAATCGCGCCAAACCTGAAATTATTCAGGCGCTTCGTGATTTTGGTTATGACGTCTTTGAATCAGAAGGTGAAATCTCTGGACTAAGTGCTGTGCTCAAACTTGACGACGGCACATTGCAAGGCGGCGCAGATCCAAGACGCGAAGGCACCGTTGGTATACTATACGACAACGAACTTTAACAACTATTGCGACGACCACGCGCCTGTGATACTAGTCCTAGCGCGTGGTCCCGTAGCTCAGGTGGATAGAGCGCAAGATTCCTAATCTTGAGGCCACTGGTTCGAATCCAGTCGGGATCACCAAACATCATTTAAATTTCTCTACGTTTTAGATATATTTTGCATCCCAAAATACATTATAGTTAAAATGAAATCTTAAATAGGAATATCTAAATGCTAAGAATTGGCATAATCGGATCAGGGTTTATCGCCGGTGTTGTGGCGGATGCAACAAAAGAAACGTCGACCGCAACGATTAGTGCTGTTTCAAGCCGCGTTAAAAGTAATGCTGAAAAATTTGCCTCCAAATATGATATTGAATATATTTTTGCGCAGTGGCAGGACATGATCCTGTCGGACACTATTGACGCAGTATATGTTGCAACCCCCACCAATGTCCGCGAAGAAATATGCGTAGCTGCGGCCAAAGCTGGTAAGCATGTTTTTGCCGAAAAACCATTTCAAAGCGAAGCGTCACTTTTGAATATAACAAATGCGGCGCGCAACAATAATGTTGCGTTTATGGATGCGACGCATTTCACGCATAATCCGCGAACGGAAAATATAAGAAAATTCTTAACTGAGAAAATAGGTGACTTAAAGCTTATAAGAAGTACATTTTATTATCCATTTGACGATAAAAATAACATTCGTTTTGACCCTAACAAAGAACCGCTGGGCTCTGTCGGCGATCTTGCTTGGTATAATATGCGGGCGATCGTTGAGTTTATTGGGGCAAAAACGGACATCGCCAAAATATCTGCCTTCAGTGAAAAAGACAAAGAGACAGACGTTATCATTCGTGCATCTGGCGCAATGATTTTTGAAGATGGAAAGATGTCCAGCTTTGATTTCGGATTTAACGCTGGCGTTTTAACAATGGATCTCGATTTATTAGGAGATAAAGGCTTGATCAGGATGGACGATTTCGTACTAGATTGGCAGCGCGGCTTTGATTTCCCAGAAGATCAATACGGGCTTGAGTATATGGTCAGAAAAGATTTAGACGGACCAGATCATTGGACAAAAATATCGATAGAAACTGATAAATCACAAAAGATACTAATGATAGAAAACTTTGTAGCCCTCACCCAAAACCCTAGGGGAAAAGCGGCTGCAGCCTCCATTGAAAAATCTTTAAAAACTCAAAAATTAGTAGATGCCCTATTTCATGCATGCAAAGAAAATTAGTTTTTTGCCAATTTTCTGACCTGACACAAGTATTCTTGCCTATTCAAATGTCTGCTTTCGACCCTTAGCGGACATTGGATTTTAATAGAAATGCTGTAATTGAATAATGTTTCCAATCACCTCAATCACCGTTTCTTTTATTTCTAATTTTCAAATAATTTTCAACGATAAGAAAGCCAATTATAGCACCGATAATAGCACAGAATATACCCATCAACATTGCCACAACCCAAAGAGGCTCTTCAGCACTAAATTGTTTCATATAGGCATGTATCCCTAATATATAAATCACCGAGATGATGACTACAGTTTCAAGAAAAGTAGAGTTCATAATTCTAAAAATAGAAGCTAAAACGATTGCACTTATTAAAATACCAATCAACATAAGACTTCCTTCGCGCATACTAAATATTTGAATTATTCTTAATCTGTTAGACTAATCTGAACGTGATATATAATAAAGTGTAGCATATACTTGAGATTTAATAAAATTAAACGCCCGCTTTAGGTCGTTCCTGTCATTGAGCGAGTGTCTACTTTCGACCCAAAGCAAACTTTCCTAAATTCATTCGGTGGACAATTCAAAATCAAACCATTACTCTCAAGCTTTCAAAAATGGGGAGAATATTCTTGTATCAAATTTTAAATACACAAATTCGATTAATAGTCGCCATTTTATTTTTAAACTATTCACAAGTAAGTTTATCGGAAGAAACAGAAGTAAAATTGGAAGGAACCTCTTATTGCCCGCTTGGATCTTGCAAAGGTTATGATGTTAGAAACTATTACCCTGATCCTGAAGTTGCAAAAGTAATATTAGATCCTAGCTTTTTTAGTGTGCCTGTCCCACCTAATTTAAACAATGATTGGTCAAGAATGGCCGCGGAAATAGATTGGATACCAAGAGATAGCGATTTTCGAACTCGTTATTCTAAAAGCGTTGGGGTATGTTCAAATGACTTTACTCACATTATCCAGAAAGATAAAGATTATTCAAAAGTCTTCGATATAATTAAAAATAGAATAGCAAAAGATACCGGCTATGAAGGAGAAAAGTTTGAAATTCGGGAGCCTGAAAATTTAGCTGAGCGTGATGGTGATTATTATGTATGGAAAGATAATAATGTAACTAATCTTACGGGTGTTAAAATGATAGTTCTGAACGGTAATTTAGTGAATGATAGTTCACTACTTAGTGGTTTTATCAATGTTAATGTGGTTTATGATAATTATGAAGATTGTCGCAAAGAAGATCCTAGACTTCCAGAAATACCAGACCCAAGAATGAAGTTTAACTTGGATTGATGTTTAATACTTATGCCGATGTCCGCTTTGGGTCAAAAGAAGACATCCATCCATCTCGCATGAAAAACTAGCATATTCATCGAAACGGACTATACTTCATATTTCTTATATGCCAGATATTAGACAATTGAGAAAACGATATGGATAAAGTCAAACTTGGTAAATTAAACGTAATTTCAATCTACATAGCATGGGTATTTCTTGCACTCTTAATTACTAGTTTGATACTTTTAATTATATCACAGGGATTAGGTCTTCTTCTTTTTACTATTAGCCTGGGAGGCTTGCTAGCTTGCGCGATCATTCACGGTATTTTAGGTTATTTAGTCAGATGCCCTAATTGTAACAAGTGTTTGACAGTCCAGGGTTTTGGCAAAAATTTTCATTACGGCAATCGATTTCTAGTTGGTTGGTCGTACGTAGCTGTTAGATGGTTTTCCGGCTCTGTCCAATGCATCCACTGTGGAGTTGAGGTGAACACAAATAAGTTAAAATGATGAATTTATTTAGGAAACTCTTCAAAATCCGCTATGGGTCGAAAGTAGACACTCAAAGTATTCGTATAAAGAATGGGTTGTTGATTAATAATTCTGCTCAAATGGAATAAATTTTAAGTACCGCAAAAGGTTTCATTTACTATTTCGGTTGCCATGGGTGCTTGTTCTAGATCGGCATATTCGGGTTGTTCAGAGTATGGATTGCGATACGCATCGACCAGTCGATTAAAGACTTTAAAGTCCCCTTGCTCACCGGCAGCAATCGCCTCTGCTATGCGGTGATTACGGGGAATGAGTATTGGATTATAGGATTGCATAGTCTTGAGGCGATCTTGTTCATTGCCACCATCAAGAGTTATAAATTCGCGCCATTTTTTAAGCCAGTCATCACATGCGGCAGGGTTTTTAAATAAACGACACAATGGGCTCGTTTCACCGCCATCATATACTTTTGTAAGGTGTCTAAAAAAGAGTGTGAAATCCACCTCATTTTCGGTCATGACTTCAAAGGTAAGGGAGATCAGGTCATTTTGGTTTTCATCGTCAGAAAGCAAGCCAAGTTTCCGACTGAATTTCTTAAAGATGGATATTTGAAACAATTCATTAAAATGTTTGATGGCGTCCTCTGCCGCTATTTTGGCGCGTTCAAGATCATCATCGATCAGTGGTAGCAACGTATCGGCAAGTCTCATTAAATTCCATTGGCCAATTTCGGACTGTTTACCCCAGGCATAACGACCATATTGATCAATCGAACTGAAGACTTTATGCGGATGAAAGTCATCCATAAAAGCACAAGGGCCATAATCAATTGTTTCACCCGCGATTTGCACATTATCCGTATTCATGACACCATGAATGAAACCAAATGACATCCATTTGGCAATGAGTTCGGCCTGCCGTGCGGCGATAAGTTTTAGCAGCTCTGCATAGGGGTTCGCCGCATTTAACGCATCGGGGTAATGGCGTTCAATCACATAATCCGCCAATATTTTTAACGAGCCATTATCTTGGCGTGCATAGAAATATTGAAATGTTCCAATACGAACATGACTTTGCGCGACACGGGTAAAAACGCCCCCTGGCTCAAGTGTGTTTCTTACGACATTTTCGCCAGTGGTTACGGCAGCAAGCGCGCGTGTGGTTGGTACACCAAGTACTGCCATCGCCTCACTGACAATATATTCACGTAATACCGGCCCAAGCGCCGATTTACCGTCACCACTGCGTGAGAAAGGCGTATGTCCTGATCCCTTTAATTGAATATCGCGGCGGATACCATCATTGCCAATGACCTCACCGATTAAAAGCGCCCTGCCGTCACCAAGTTTTGGTGACCATCCACCGAATTGATGCCCCGCATAGGCCATCGCAATGGGGTCTGATCCTTTCGGCAAAGCCTGCCCCGAAAGCATTGCCAATCCCTCTTTTGATTGTAGCCAATCGACATCAATGCCCATGATATCGGCTAATTCAGTGTTGACCCTTATTAAGGTTGGCTCTGGTGGCGCACTTGGGTTCACTTTTTTAAAAAAATTTTCCGGCAACCGCGCATATGAATTATCAAAGGGGATTTGCAATAAATTAACCTCGTACGAAAAAATGAAATGACGTCTATAGTTTATATAGTGAGCATCCGCATTTTAACAAGCGAGGAAAGTCCGTTATTTTGAGACGTTCTCAAGAAATGAAAGTACGGCTGCCCATTCTGCGTCCGTATTATGTTTCGTTCTATCCGTAACCAACATAGATGAGCCATGAACACCATTTTCGGCCACATGCATTGTGTAGCCGGAAGCTTTAAAAAGTTCAAATTGTGCAATGTTCGTTTCATTTTTAAGTTCAGAAGCGGGACGTAAAATCATAACAGGCACCGATATTTTCCCTGCTTGGTCGCTTGGTTGGCAATTTCCCATAAATTCACCTTCTGCCGGGGAAAATGAAAGCACCGCTAAAACATCACCCGCTTCACTTGCGGCGACTTTAAGGACGAGGGCCGCACTATAACTGCTCCCCCAAAGGATTTTCTTACTGTTCGGATATTTTTCATTAGCAAATTTAAGGGTAGAAATCACATCAGGAAGAACCTCACAAAATGGTAAACGTTCAATACCCAGAGCCTCCAAGGTTCTATTGTTTACATCATCGCGGTTACCACCCCCACAGGCATCAACCGCAAGTACATTATATCCGTTTTCGACCAGCCGTGCCGTTATGTCATTATATTCACCGCGCGCATTCCATCCTGCCTGATGATGTAGCATAATAAGCGGAGCGTCATCATTTCCTGCATAATAGTCACCGTAAATTGTCGTACCATCGATCCCTATAAATTCAATTTCTTCGGCCATAAGCCCTGTGATTAAGCCAATATAAAAAATAACTGCAGTGATAAAAAATTTCATGATGTCTCCTATTTTTCAAAACCTTAAATCAATTGTGAGCAAAGGTCAAAGCAGCTTGAGTAGCATATCTAATTTAGCCACCCTTTATAATACAATTCTATTTTCTTATGGTTGTTATTGGAAAAGCAATATATTTAGCGGTTATAAAGACATAAATCACAGTTAATTAAAGGTAAATAATATTTATTTATTAAATATTAAACATTAAATAAAATCGTTATACAAATATATAAATTTCGATATAATATTTTCATGTTTAAAATAAGTTGTTTTGGAGAATGACTATGAAACATTTTAAAATGAACAAAAGTAGCGAAAAAGAAATCTATTCCGGATTGGATTACTACGACTATTCAGATTTCGATGATGATTATTATTATGACCTCATCGAAGAAAAGACCGATAAACGGTCAAAACGCAAACGTCCTAATCGTAAAAGCTCAAATTATGCACATGCATTTCACAGCTATATAAAGGACTATTAGCAAGTTCACAAATACGGGAACAACAAGCCGTTCTATAAGACTCAATATTGATCTATCCTGAGTACTTATAAACGGCTTGTTTCATTTTGAAGGTTTAGAGAATTCTTTTTTTATAACATTTATCCCTTGTTGAATATTTTTAATCAATTCGATGTCAATATTATCAGAATAGGCCAAGTAAGCTGGATACTTAAAGCTGGGAGCCCAATCAACAATACGGATATCACCGTTGTCGATTAGAGGCTGAGCAATCCGTTTTGGAAAATAGCCGCTCGAAGGTGTCAGTAATAAATATTTGATCCCTAAAGAACCCATATCAAGTGAAACACGGGGTGTCGTAATTTCTGGAAAATTCAATGCGTGATCACTGATAAATTCTGGACCCCAATCAACAAAAACATAGTCATGATCGAAAACCTCGGTGTTATCCGGGAGGGAGGAAACCAGTACGAGTTCTTCTTCAAATATTTGTTTTATTTTAAAGCCGGGTCTGTTCTCAGGGCGATACATAATGGCAATATCCAATGACCCCTCGGTAAGTTTTTGCATGAGGTCTGGCGAATATCCCAATTCGGTTTTAATTGCCACTTCCGGCATATGAATTCTCATCCATGGTAGTAAACGCATTAAAAAATCATCCCAGAGACTGACTTGTCCTCCGATGACCAGAAGCGCTTCCATTTGTTCTCCTAAACCAACAGATAAACGGGCTTCGTCCCATATTCTAGCCAGTGCAATTCCATGTTTTAGAAAATGTTTACCCGCAACTGTTAGTCTTGCGCCTTGCTTGTTACGTTCAAACAGAGTGGTACCCAATTGCTCTTCCAGATTTTTTATACGAATACTCACCGTTGACTGTGTTACAAACACCTTTTCTGCAGCCGCAATAAAACTTCCCGTATCGGCGACGGCTATAAATGTTCTAATTTGTGGAATGTCCATTATTACATCCTTTTAATATTTAATTTCTAAATAACATTATCATAAAATATTCAATATTCGAATTTAAATTTTTCGGATATTATCCCCCGTAAATGATAACAATAAAATTGGATCTAACATGAGTGAAGTTGAGCAAAACGGCTTTTTAACAGTAGACATACCGGCAATTAATAATTCGGACAACAATATATCTGTCGAAGCAGAACTTCTTGGTGATAGCAATAGTAAAGGCGTTAAATCCATGACATCAGAAGAATATAAAGCGATGATTGAAAAACTTTATTTCAAATAATCATATCTAAATTGTTATTTTTCTGGCGATTGAAGTAATATTTTCCTTTAAATAAGTGCTTATATTTTTTGCATTTTTCAAGAGAGAAATATTATTGAAATTCTCAATAGATACCATTTAAAAAATTCGATATTCAAATACAGAATTGTAAATACTATTGAGTTAAAATTGTTTAAATTTTGAGAGAAAAGCAATGATTTTAAACCTGCAAAATGAGCGTCATTTAAAGTTATCAAACTATCATCTCAGCGATGTCGATTATGACCCAGAAGATGATTTGGATTTCGACGAAGATTTGGATTTCGACGAAGATTTAGATTTTGAGGACGATGAAGAAATTGAAGACGATGATGATTTTGAAGTATTAGACTTTGATGAAGATGGTGCAGATACAAGCAGCGGTTATTACCCGTACTTCAGATCAAACAAACAACGATATGACGACGAATATTAATTCTCCTTCTTCAAAACACACCCATAACAGTTATTATAAAGGGGAACGATGGCAGACCAAAATTCAACTCAATAAAAAAATCCATTATTAGTCTTCATTTTTTCACTAAATTGATGAAAAAATAATCTATTTAATATTTCAGAGTTACATGTTCACTACGCTTTACATGTGTATAATTAGGCATTATTAAGTAGTCATTCACAAATTAAGTAGGTGGGAAAAGTTATGGGAAAAGATATCATTTGGTTGCGTAGTGAATTTCGAAAAACGGAACGTCGTACGCCATTATTACCGAAAGGCGCAAAAGAGCTTCTTGATGACGGCTATCAAGTCATTGTTGAAAGATCACAAAACCGCATCATTAAAGATGGCGAATATGAGGCTGCCGGCTGTGAAATGGTTGATCCCGATGGTTGGAAAAACCCACCTGAGAACGCCATTATTCTTGGGTTAAAAGAATTACCGGATGATCCGGAAGTTATAAAAAACCCTCATATTTTCTTTGCACATGCCTATAAAGAACAAGCAGGCTGGAAAGAGATGCTAACGCGTTTTGACAAAGGCGGTGCAGACCTTCTTGATATTGAATATATGACACGTGAAAATGGAATACGTTATGTTGCCTTTGGTTACCGTGCTGGATATATGGGAGCGGCGCTTGCGCTTCTTCATTGGAATAGTAAAGAAGCGGGTAATGGTGATTATTTAAATCAATCACTAACCCCATTTGAAGATGCCGATATCCTTGATGAAACTATTGAGAAGCTAGGCGAAGGCGCGAAAAAACCAAAAGTGCTTATTATTGGTGCGGGTGGACGGTGTGGTACAGGTGCATCGGACATATTTGAACGTCACGGCGCGATCATCACAAAATGGGACCGAGAAGAGACAACGAACCTAGACCGAGAAGCATTAATGGATCATGACATAATGATCAATTGCGCGTTTATAAAGAGCAAGCAGCCACCATTCATTCGCAAAGAAGACATCAAAGCAGGAACTAGATTTTCCATTGTGACGGATGTGTCCTGCGACCCCTTTAGCGACTTTAATCCCATTCCCATTTATAATGAACCGACCAGCTGGGACGAACCTTATTTGGTTGTGAATGGTGAAGATGGTAAATCAATTGATCTTATTGCCATTGATAATCTTCCGTCATTGTTACCGCGCGAATCCAGTGAAGAATTCGCCGGTCTAATGCTTCCGGAACTTAAAAAATTAAATGGCCGCGAAAATGCGCAAGCCTGGGTCTCGGCGAAAGCCAGCTTTGATGAAGCTGTCGCTAAAATGAAAAACAGCTAATTTATTAATATAAAGAGATAAAAATGTCATCAGAAAAACCTTCTATTCATTGGATTGGTGCAGGATTAGCATCTGGTCCTGGTCTTGTATCCCTTGCCAACAAATGGAATGAGGCAACAGTATGGGATATGGTACTAGATAGAGCGCATGAATTACAAAAAGAAGTGAGCGCTGACGCAACATTAAACGTTAAGCAATTAAACCTCGCTGATGAAGCATCGCTAAAAAACTTTCGCGATACGTTAAATAATGGCGATATCATTATTTCGATGTTACCCGCCACTTTCCATGTTCAAGTGGCGCACATTGCCCTTGATGAAAAATGTCATTTGGTGACTTCAAGTTATTTAAATGATGAGATGGTGGTCTTAAATGATCAAGCCGTTGATAAAGGGCTTTCATTTGTCAATGAAGTTGGCCTTGATCCTGGAATTGATCACCTCTTGACGCATTTAATCTTTGATGAAGCCCGGAAAAATGGTGTTCTTGGTAAAGGAAATCAACTTGATTTCATTTCTTATTGTGGTGGCTTCCCCGTTATTACCAATGATTTTGCTTATAAGTTCAGCTGGACACCGCTTGGCGTGTTAACGGCCCTTAAAAACCCGGCACAGCTTATACAAGATGGTGTTGAAACAACAATTCCTACGGCATGGGAAAACATCAAAGAAATTGCCATTCACGGCGAAACATTTGAAGCATACGCAAATAGAAACAGCATTCCATTTGTTAAAGAATATGCCTTAGAGAATGAAACCAATCTTCGTACATTCGTTCGCGGTACTTTAAGGCTTTCCGGTTGGGAAGCGGCGTGGCAGGATATTTTTAAAGTCATGGAAAATGCAACCATGGACGATCTTAAAAATCTTTCCGATGAACTATGGTCAAAATATCAATATGACGATGGTGAAGAAGATCGCGTTGTCCTTTATGTTGCGCTAAATTCAACTGACGAAAATGGTGATACGTGGGAAACGTCCCTTACCCTTGATACCACTGGAACAGGTTGGAGATCAGCCATGGCGAATACTGTATCATACACGGTAGCCGAAGCCGTAAGCGCATTAATGGAAAATAGATTAAGTGCAGGCGTTCAAGCCGCACCACATGATATTGATGAGGCGCGCCTATGGCTTAAAGGATTAAATGAAAAAGGACTTGAATTTAAAGCCGTTAATATCGAACTTTAATTTAAGGCTAATCTTCTTTTTTAACGCTATGACCACCGAATTGGTTACGCAGTGCAGAAACCACTTGTCCTGTATAACTTGGGTTGCCCGTTGAATCGAGACGGAACTGAAAAGACGCTTCAATAACGGGAGCCGGAATATTTTTGCTGCTTCCGTCTTTTCCAACACAATTTTTCGCCTCGGCAACGGTCCATTGCCCCTCACCGCTATGTGAAACTTCACCAGAGATCGCGGTTAATTCAACGCCTTCTTCTTTATATGCATTTTCAAGCCAGCCAACGAGGTGAGATTCAATCACGCTTCCCGTATTATAAATTCTTGAAACTTCCTGAAGATCTAAGTCAAAGCGGCTTTCTTTTAATATTTCGAACCCTTCGCCAATAGCCTGCATCATACCGTATTCAATACCGTTATGTACCATTTTCACATAATGACCGGCACCTGTTTCCCCCATATAGGCATAGCCACCTTCGATGCATAAATCTTTAAAGAGCTGTTCATATTTATCAAATTTTTCGCGCGCACCGCCAATCATCATACAGGCGCCATTGCGTGCACCACTTGGGCCACCACTAACACCAACATCCATGAAAACAAGTCCCTTACTTTTAAGCTCTTGCCCTCTTCTAACCGTTTCCTGATAGTTGGAATTCCCGCCGTCCATTATCACATCACCCGGATTAAGTATGGATGACAAATCAGATAACACATCATCAACAATATTATGTGGTACCATGATCCAGATAAATTTTTCACCGGATAATTTTGTTTCAAAGTCACTTAAATTGTCTACTGTCTCTGCACCGGCGGCTTCGGCCTCTTTGCGTGCGGCTTCGTTTGGATCGGTTGCGACAACCTCATGCCCGTTTTCAAGTAATAATTTGACCATTCCAAGGCCCATTTTACCAAGACCAATATATCCGATTTTCATTTAACTTAATTCCTGTATCATTCAAATAGTGTGTGAAAAGCTGCAACACATTAAGCGGCTCTTAAATAATAATGCAAGATAAATTTATATGTTTCACACTGGTATTGGGAGTTCTAATGTGTAAAAATTATTGCAATCTAGTAAAGGAAGAAAAATGTCACAGGCGATTTAACCGAAGAAGAACGTCAAAAAATATTTGAGATCGCAGAAAAATGCCCCGTCCATAAAACAATAACGGGTGAAATTATTATTGACGCGACGCTTAAAGATTAAAGTTCGGTTCTAATAGTCCAAAGTTCAGGAAAGAACCTGTGGTCAACTGCTTTCTTAAGCCACCCTACACCCGCTGAGCCGCCTGTGCCCGGTTTGAAACCAAGAATACGTTCAACCGATACAAAGTGCCTATGGCGGTACTGCGAAAATATATCAGCCAGTTCGGTTAATCCTTCACCGAGCATATATAATTCATTGGTGGGAGTTGGATCAGAATAGACCTTAAGCCATGCGGCTTCTACAGATGCGTTTTCCTTATAAACTTCCGTCCAATCGCGATCCAATGCGGCAGCATCAATCGCAAATTCATTACGGGCTAATTGCCTAATAACATCATCATAAATACTAGGAGAAGAGAAATTTTTTAAAAGCGCAGGATAAACATGAGGCACATTGCTGTGGGCCTCACACATATGTTTATTTTTATTGCCTAGAATAAATTCAATATGTCGATACATGAAGGAAAGCTGACCAGACGCGACACTTAAATAATCCCTGAATTGATTAAAACCGTCCGTACGTATCGTCGAAAGCACATCCCACACATTCACAATTAATTTTAAAATCTTCTTAGAGCGGTCCATAATCACAAATGCATTAGCAATATCATCATCACGAATACGAAGCTGTAAATTATATAGTTCAAAATAAAGCGATTTAAAAAGCAATTCTTTTGCCTGCCCCATAATTATAAAGCACATTTCATCATACCCTTGTGAACGAGGATGCTGAAGACTTAGAAGCAGGTCAATACTTTCATAATCAATATAAGGGTTACTGTTTCCATAAAAGTTCGTAATCGGCTCGCCGTCAGTTTCAAGAACTTTTTCCTCGCGGCTTTGATCGTCTTTTACATCCATTGGTCTTGGGTGCGGTGAACCGTCAACGCCATTTGGGTCAACAATTTCCGGAATGATAAATTCAAAGCTCATTAAAAACTCCTGTTATATTTCGATATTAAAAAAGCGTGCCGCATTCGCGCCCAAAATGGAAGCTTTTTCATCATCCTTTAATGATGGATGATGACGCACCAAAGCACCCATATCAATTTCACCAAGAGGAAATGGGTAATCCGTTCCAAACATCACCCGCTCTGAACCACTGCATTTCACAAGTAAATCAAGTGCATCATTGCTAAATACCGCGCTATCAACGAAGAAGCGATTAACATAACTTGATGGTAAATTAGGGCAATCTTTTCTTACGATATCTCTTTCCCGCCAGGCATTATCAACACGCCCCATAAGATAAGCAAAACTACCGCCGCCATGGGCAAAACAGAGTTTTAAACTTTTTGGCAATCTTTCAAATGCACCGGATAAAATCAGAGAAAGAATGGAAAGTTGTGTTTCCGCAGGCATTGCAACGAGCCACTGAAGCATATAGTTTGGCATACGTTCCGGCGACATCATATCCCATGGATGTATCAGTACCGGTGCATCAATGCTTGCACAGTGTTGCAGAAAAGTAATCAACCCTTCATCATCAAGGTTTTTATCACCAACATGATTGCCAATTTGAACGGCCACATGACCACTCTCCATGGCACGGCCCACTTCTTTACATGCTAAGTCAATATCTTGTAATGGCACCTGACACATTGTTTTTAATCGCCGGGGATTATGTTCACACATTTTAAGGGCTTCATCATTCATAAGTTTTGCACATTCAAGCGATTCTTTAGCCGGTTTTTCATAAGCAAAAAGTATAGGTGTCGCACACATAATTTGAATATCAACACCATATTTATCAAGTTCTTCAATGCGGCGTGCGGGATTCCAACATGCATCATAAATGGGGCGATAATCTTTACCGTCCAAGGTGATCATCCCTTTTTCAGCAGATACTTTTCGAAATCCCGGCCAAGAACCGCTCCCAAAACGGGTTTCCATATCAAAGATGCTGTCTGGATAGAAATGTGAATGAATATCAATAATCATACTAAAGCTTTACCCACCCTTCTGGTGGTTTTCCTTTTCCAGGATGAATTTCACCACAATTTTTACACGTTCGAGCCTCTATATCATCGTGATAGTTTTGATAGACCTTTGGAAGTTCAGTGACGATCATACTAGGGTCTTCAAGTGATACTTCGACGCGGTGCACTTTTTCACCGCAATTAAAACAATACCATTCAAACCCTTCCATCATGCCTTTTTCACGCGGTGCTTCTATCACTAGCCCGATTGAACCTTCTTGTGGACGTTGTGGTGCATGAATAGCATGGGCAGGCATTAAAAACACCTCTCCTTCGCGAATAGGAACATCATAAATAATGCTATCTTCAACAATTTTCAGCATCATGTCGCCCTTGATCTGATAAAACCATTCCTGAACCGGATCATCATGAAAATCGACACGTGTATTTGGCCCGCCAACAACCATTACAATCATACCTGTGGTTTCATCATGCAGCATTTTATTACCCACAGGGGGCTTTAGCAGTTCTTTATGTTCTTCGATCCATTTTTCAAAATTAAATGGCCTAAATTTTGGATGTATTGGCATTGTTATTCCTTCTTATATGCAACGGCTTTTATTTCAATAAGCAGATGAGGGTGCGGCAATTGATGTACAGCAATAGTAGTTCTAGCAGGGCCTGTTTCAGCATTAAAGAATTCCCCGTAAACATCATTATATCCTTTAAAGTCATCCATACTCATAAGGTAGGTGCTGATTTCAACGAGATCAGATAATTCTACACCAGCCGCTTTTAATGTCGTTTCGATATTTTTAATAACGGCGCGGGTTTGCTCCTTTATATCAAGTGATAAATTACCATTTTCATCAATTTCCACGCCAATATGACTATTATCTTCGCGACGTGAACTCGTTCCCGATACAAAAATAAAATCGCCCGCTCTTTTAAAATGTGGATATGCTCCTAGCGGCTTTGCCTTTCCATCAATTATATTATTAGTCATTTTTTTCCTTAATGTTTCAAACAGATGGTAAGAGGTTCAGAATAAAATTCTAAGCTGTGAATGCCCCCCTCACGACCGATACCGGATAATTTCACACCTCCGAAAGGAGTGCGCAAATCACGTAAAAACCAATCATTTACCCAGCAAATTCCAACTTCCATCTGCCTTGCAATACGTTCTGCTTTTTCCATATCGGTTGTCCATATTGCTGCTGCCAAACCATAATCACTTTCATTAGCACGATTAACGACTTCGTCTTCTTGATCAAATGGGAATACATGGCATACAGGGCCAAATATTTCTTCATTCACGCAGCGCGCATCATCATTAAGACCCGTCCAGATGGTTGGTTTAATAAAGGCACCATTATCACGGTCATCCCCAAAGTCAGGCGTACTTCCTCCTGTGACCAATGTTGCCCCCTCCTCTATAGCAAGCGAAAAGTAGGAAAGAACCTTTTCTCGGTGCCGGCGTGAAATAAGCGGCCCCATATCGGCACCCTCTTCTGGTCTACCTATTTTGATATTTTCTGCACTCTCTTTTAAAGCAGCAACAAATTTATCAAAAATGGGCCGTTCAACGTAAACTCGTTCAGAACAAAGACACACTTGTCCACAATTTGAAAAGGCGGAACGAATTGTACCAGCCACAGCCTTTTCGAAATCAGCATCTGCAAAGATAATAGCCGCGTTTTTACCGCCAAGCTCGAAAGAAACAGGTTTAAGTTTATCAGCAGCATTTTTCATGATTGCTGTGCCCGTTTTGCTTTCTCCGGTAAATGTAATCGCATCTACATTTGGATGGGCCACCATAAATTCACCTGCTGAGCCTGGACCAAAGCCGTGCACCAGATTAAACACACCTTTCGGCATGCCAACACTATCCATCACCTCAGCGAGTAAGGTCGCGGTTGACGGAGTTTCTTCTGATGGTTTAACAATCACAGCATTACCCGCGGCGAGTGCAGGTGCCACTTTCCATGTCATTAAAAGCAGTGGTAAGTTCCACGGTGAAATAACCGAAACCACCCCCATTGGCTTATTAACGATTTTATTTGTCGCCCCACGACCATCCAGTGTTTCCATTTCAAACGACGCTTCTGATTGCTCAAGCACAAGATCCGCAAAAAAACGAAAGTTTGCAGCACCACGCGGAATATCAATATTTTTAACCTGCGCATAGGCTTTACCAGTGTCTGCAATTTCGGCCGCCACAAAATCATCAAATCGCGCCGCGATCTCATCTGCCACTTCGTGTAATTTTGCGGCCCTAGCGTCAACTGACATTAATCCCCATTCGCCGTTCAATGCTTCTTTCGCGGCAGATACTGCCTCATCAACCAATTTGTCATCAGCTTCTGAAACTAACGCAACAAGGCTGCCATCAATGGGACTGATGTCATCAAAATAATTTTCTGTATCAACAAACCGTCCAGCGACATAATTTTTCAATATTTTGGATGAGGGCAATTTAAGCTCCGATAGATTTTTTCAATTATTGAAGAATATAGATTATTTGTATAAACTAAAAATAACAATACTGTTTGTCGTTATAATAAAAAATATATACCGAAGAAGATTTAAATCATGTCCGCCAGTCAACTGGAATACCACCTTTTATACCGTTTAAAATTTAGGCAGTTAAGATTGCTTGTCGCAGTAGATGAGCAACGCAATATTTTAAAGGCATCAGAACAACTTAATATTGCGCAACCCGCCGCCACAAAAAGTATCCGCGAATTAGAAGATATCTTAAGTGTTTCACTTTTTGATCGTTCATCACGCGGTGTAACACCGACACCTTATGGCGAGGTCGTAATCAATCATGCGAAGTTAATCTTAAGTCAAGTGAGGCAGATCAGCGAAGAAGTAACATCAATAGCGCAAGGTGTAACCGGACACATCAACATAGGTACATTGCTCGCCGCTTCACCTACCTTGATCCCGAAAAGCGTTTTAAAATTAAAAAAAGAACGTCCAAATATTACTGTTACCATCATCGAAGGTACAAACGACAAACTAATGCCGGCGCTTCGCACGGGTGATATTGATATCGTGGTTGGAAGGCTTCCTGAATTTCGAGAACGCGAAGGTATCAGTCAAGATGTGATTTACGATGAACCTATTGCCATTGTTGCGAGAAAAAATCATCCATTATTAGGTGAAAATAATCTTGAGTTTGCCAAGTTAAAGGAATTTGACTGGATTTTACCACCTACATCTACATCATTAAGGCGGCAAATCGAAAGTGAGTTTCGAAATGAGGGTCTTGAGCCACCGCGTGAAAGCATAGAATCTATTTCCATATTAACCAATTTCAAATTATTGCGTGAAACCGATATGCTAGCGGCAATGCCCCTCCATGTTGCTGAGCACAATGAAGCTCTTGCCGTTTTACCCATTTCATTTAAAGGCGCAAAAAGTGATGTTGGGGTTAGTTACCGGTCCAATTACACACTCTCAACGGCAGTGTTATATTTTATTGAAACATTAAAAAATGTGGCCACAAATATTGATAAACTTTAGCCAAATTTTGGCAACACCCCAATTGCCGCCAGTACAAAGCAATTAGCCAGAAATGCCGTATATATCAAAATAACATTGATGAGCTTATCGCCGCCCCACACACGAAATTCAGTGTTATCATATTTTTTGCGACTTGCCCGAACACAAAGTGCAGGGATAAGAGCCGCCATTACCATTCCGACAAGTCCAACAAGACCAATGGCATAAAGAAACCCATTAGGGAAAAACACACCGCCAATGGTTGGGGGTATAAACGTAATAGCCGCCGTTTTAAATCGTCCGATACCATCATCACCAAATTTGAATTTATCGGCAATAAAATCAAATAACCCCAATGACACACCAAGGAAGCTAGAAACCACAGCCATATTAGCAAAGGCATTGACCAGTGCAGATAAGTTTGCGCTTCCCCCAACCATGTTTAACGCACCAACAATGTCACCTATATTGCCACCGCTTTCGATAATCGGTTTAAATTCTTCGCGTCCAATGTTTCCCTGCGTCACCATCAACCAAAGTGCATATACAGTTAGTGAAAAAAGTGACCCATATAGAACGCTTTTTTGAATTCTTTCTGGATCTTTTCCATAATATTTCATCACGCTTGGAATGGTGGCATGATACCCATATGAAGCAAGGAAATAAGGAAGCGCCGCAAATATAAACGGCATATATTCGGCTTTATTATCTAGCAGGACTGGCAATTGAATCCTCGTGGTAAATTCACCCATTGAAAGCAGAAACGTAATCACCATTCCCCCCACAATTATGGCATTGACACGCCCAACCATGGCCGTGCTTACCCATACAATAAATGCCAGTCCAAACGCGAAGGTTAGCCCCGCAACAACTGGAGGAAGGCTAAGTCCTAACGATGCTTCAATAGTATGACTAACGATAGAGCCACCGCCACTGATATAGGCATAAGTGAGCACATAAAGTACGAATGCAAATGTAATCCCGTTAAACAAATTCCATTTTGCCCCAAGCGTATCCTTCACAAAAGTATCGAAGCTTGAGCCACGGGGATAGTTCAAATTGGTTTCAACAACCATTAGTCCAGAATTATAAAGAAGGAACCAACTAATCACGAGCGCCACGATAGACCACGTAAACCACATACCTGATGTAATTATAGGCAAAGAAAACATACCAGCCCCTACGGTCGCGCCTGCGATGATAGCTGTCCCAACCAATATTGATGGTTTTTTCGTTTCTTTTGACATTAATCTTTCCCTCTGTTAAATTGGGTCATAACCCCAATCATCCGGTATATTTTTATTAATATGCGTGATGAGATCACTATTTTTCTTAAGAACTGCTAACCCTAATGCAAGCGTATTATAGGGCCGCTTTGTTTCATGAAATTGATTTTGATATTTATCTTCAACCATCATGCGTCCAACATGCCAATTTAAAGCGGCGGCTAACGCCTTACCTTCCAGCGCACCCTTAAAGGCAGCATCATAGTCAGCACATGTAATTAGATCGATTTCAGGATATTTATTTTTAATTTCATTCGCTAATGGGCCACGCTCTGGCGTAATAACCGATGTCGGCACTTCACCCTCCGCAAGCATTCTATTTGATTTTGGGATAAACCATGCGCCGCCACTAACAATAATTGGTTTTGTAAATTGGTATTTTTCTTGTCGCTCAGGCGTAATACCAAGTGCAGCAACCGCGTCCACTTTTCCCTTTTCCATATTTGGAATAAGCTCAGGTAAATTCGTCGCAATAAAATTAAATTGAATATTGGACGTCGCAAAAATTTCTTTCAATCTCTCAATGATTAAACCTTGTGGTTTGCCGTCTCCTCTTTTGCTAAAGGGGGCGAAATCTGGATTATAAGCAACCTTAATCACGGGCATGTTGATCACCTAATTTCATTATAAGTTCATCAGTTGAATATAGATCAACGAACAATCGACCAAGCGCATTAAGCGCATTATTATGATCATCATCATTTGAAGCCGCATTCGCATCCGTCACCATAATGGTTTTATAATTCATCATCATCGCATCACGCGCCGAACATTCACAGCAAACATCAGTCAAAGTACCCGTGATAAATACAGTATCAATGTCCGCGCTTTTTAGTTGCGCATCAAGATTACTCGACCCCTGCATGAAGGCGCTATAACGGTTTTTTTCAATATGTAAATCTGACGGCTTGACGTCAAAACCTGACCATAGCTTATGCCCGTCTTTCCCTTTAACCAGATTTTCCATCATCGCTTTGCGTCGATCATCTGAAAACAAATTATTTAACACGGACCATTCTTGATAAGTATCCTCATCAAAGGTTGAAATAACCCAGACAACCTTTCCACTTGCTTTTCTAAGCGCGGATGCCAGCCTATTGATGTTAGGGACAATATCGCGGGCAACGGGAACTTCAGCAGCCATACCCGGTTTCATAAAATAATTTTGCATATCAATAACCACGAGTGCCGCTTTAGAGGCATCTATATTTTCAAACGCAAAACGTCGTCCGCCTCTGCGATTTATGGCCGTCTTGATGGTTTCTTCGGTAATATTTGTTTTATGCATGTCGGTACGATATATCTTTCATATGAACATGAAAAGAAATAATTAAAAGTAGGTTGGAACTCAAAATGACAAATAAAAAATGGGATAACATTGGACCCGCGACCAAATCCGTCTGGGCCGGCGAAGAACAATCTTTTTTCGAAGGCGCCGCACAAGTCCCTGTTGTTAATAGTGTTTCCTATAGCCACGATGATGTTGATGAATGGTTAGATGTAGCCCTCGGCAAAAAACAAGGCCATATCTATAGCCGAAATACAAATCCCACCGTTAAAGTATTTGAAGAAAAAATGCGCGTCCTTGAAGATGCCGAGGCCGCCACAAGTTTTTCCACCGGCATGGCCGCTATCAGCGGCATTTTATTCGCGCTTATGTCACCTGGAAACCGCATCGTTTCGGTGAAAGATACATATGGCGGCACAAGTTTTGTTTTTATGGATCATATGCCGCGCTTTAATGTGGATGTCACCATGTGTGATACCCATGATCAAGATCAGATTGAAGCTGAAACCTTAAAAGGATGTGATCTGTTATATCTTGAAACACCAACCAACCCGACTATGAAAGTGCTCGAATTAAAGCGTCTTATTGCGGCAGGGAAAAAAGTGGGCGCGATTGTGGTCGTCGATAATACATTTGCAACACCGATCAATCAAAATCCGATCGCCCTTGGTGCTGATCTTGTGGTCCATAGTGCGACTAAGTTCATAGGCGGACATTCCGATGCGCTTGGTGGCGTTGTTTGCGGCAGTAACGAATTAATAGATAAAATTTACGGTTTTCGCGAAATAAATGGCGCGACACTTGATGCCAATTCGGCTTATTTATTATTGAGAGGATTAAAAACATTAAAACTCCGCATTGATCAACAAAATGCTAACGCCTTGGCTCTTGCGTCATTTCTTGAAAACCATAACAAAGTCGACAGTGTTTTTTATCCGGGACTTGAAAATAACCCCTTCCATGAAATTGCCAAAGAACAAATGAACGGCTTTTCCGGTATGCTCAGCTTTTCCTTGAAGGGTGGTTTTCAATCCGTGCGTAACTTTTTACCGCAAATCCGTTTTGCTCATCGCGCAGCCCATCTTGGCGGCGTTGAAACAATCGTCGGTCCACCACGCACAACAAGTCATGTTGAACTGACTGAAGAACAACGCCAGCAATTGGGTATTCCAGAAACCCTGATCCGTTGCTCCGTCGGTATTGAAGATATAAATGATATCATTGCAGACTTTGATCAAGCGTTGGATAGTATTTAATGGGATAATCTATTCCACAAGTTTTTTTGTTAGCTTTGAAACGTGCCTAATCACTTTCTTTTTTGATGATGATTTTCGCCAGACCATGGCAATGGTGCGGTAAGGACATATTTTATCAAACGGAATATAAGTTATACCCGTTTCATTTTGATGCCTTGCAATATTAGGTATAATGGTGATCCCGGTTCCGGACTTTACCATTAACCTCAAGGTTTCAAGACTGGTTGCGCGAAACTCATCCTCCACACCGATCCCTTCTCTCTGGCAAAGGTCCAATGCTTGCTCTCTAAAACAGTGACCATCTTCAAGTAACATTAATTTTTCATCATCAAGTTCTGCAATATCGATTTTCTTTCTATGGGATAATTTATGGGTTTCCGGCACAGCTAAATAAAATTCATCATTAAATAAAATGTCATGTTGAAATTGGCTTTCGTTTACAGGCATCGCAAGAAGTGCCGCATCAATTTCACCTGACCTAAGTTTTTGTAATAGAATTTCGGTTTTCTCTTCCAATAATATTAAATTTAGTTTTGGCAGCTCTTTTTGGATTTTAGTCACAATTGAAGGCAGAATATAGGCGGCCAGTGTTGGAAATGCACCAAGCTTGAATTTTCTTGAAAATGCGTCATTAGAATTCTCAGCAAGCTCTTTAATAGTATCAATTTCACTCAGTATTCGTTGAGTAGACACCGCAATTTCTTCACCAATTTCAGTCAACATTACTTTTTTGTTTGAGCGTTCTAAAAGTTGTACGCCAAGTTCAAGTTCGAGGTTTTTTATTTGCGTGCTTAAAGAAGGTTGACTGACAAAGCATTTTTCTGCCGCTCTTCCGAAATGTTTTTCTTTTGCCACCGCAAGGAAATAACGTAGTCCGCGCAAATTCATTTAGAAATCCAATCATCAATAAAATTGATCATAGTTAAAAACTATTGATATCATAATTATATAATATTTTCCATATGAAACGCCTTCCACTAGTCTTTTAACCATCAGCTAAGAAAATCTTGGCTAATAGTTACTTTCAAAAGAGAGAAGGAAGAAATGATGAAAATAAATAAAGGGATATTATTCGCACTTGCATTAAGCACGGCCCTAGCCGGCCCAATAGCGACAACGTCAAGCGCGACTGCACAAGAAACAATCAATAATGAGTATTGGTGGCCAAACCGCCTTGACTTAACAGCACTTAGAACCAATTCATTAAAATCAAACCCAATGGATGCACAATTCAATTATAAAAAAGAATTTGAAACATTAGATTTAAACGCCGTCAAAGATGACATTAAAAATGTAATGACAACCTCACAAGATTGGTGGCCTGCTGACTACGGTCATTATGGCCCGTTTTTCATTCGAATGGCATGGCATAGTGCCGGTACATACCGCACATTTGATGGCCGAGGCGGTGCTGACGGGGGAATGCAGCGTTTTGCGCCACTTAACAGTTGGCCCGACAACACAAATCTTGATAAAGCACAGCGTCTGCTTTGGCCAATTAAACAAAAATACGGTCAAAAAATATCATGGGGCGATTTAATGGTTCTGACGGGTACTGTTGCCATGGAAGACATGGGTTTTAAAACCTATGGGTTTGCCGGTGGTCGCATTGATGGCTGGGAGCCGGAAGATGTAAACTGGGGTCCAGAAGGTGAATGGCTCGGTCGTGATGGCCGACATGATGAAGATGGAAAACTAAAAAGACCATTTGGCGCCGCGCGCATGGGATTAATATATGTAAACCCAGAAGGTCCAAATGGTGTTCCTGATCCCCTTCTTTCCGCCCAAGAAATCCGTGATGCATTTGGCAACATGGCCATGAACGATGAAGAAACGGTTGCCCTGATCGCAGGCGGGCATACATTTGGTAAAGCACATGGCGCCTCAAGAGGCTCAAACCTCGCCGCGGAACCAGAAGGTGCACCACTTGAAAGCCAAGGCCTCGGTTGGAAGAATAAGTATAAATCCGGTAAAGGCGCAGACACAATTACATCCGGCCTTGAAGGAGCATGGACAGCGGCCCCAACCATGTGGACAAATATGTTTTTGGAAAATCTTTATGCCTATGAATGGAAACAAGTAAAAAGCCCGGCCGGTGCCATTCAATGGGAGCCCGTAGATGATGATACGGAAATTGTTCCAGACGCCCATATTGACGGTAAATTCCATAAACCGATCATGATGACAACTGACCTTGCGTTAAGGTTTGACCCAAAATACGGCGAAATCACAAAACGCTGGCTTGATCATCCTGAAGAGTTCGAAGTCGCCTTCGCAAAAGCATGGTTTAAGCTAACCCACCGCGATTTAGGACCACGTTCCCGTTACTTAGGTGATTTGGCACCTAGTGAACCATTAATCTGGCAAGATCCAGTGCCAATGGCCGATTATAATATGATTGATCAGAATGATATTACGGATTTAAAAGAGAAAATCCTTAATTCAGATTTATCTGTTTCAGAATTGGTCAGGGCCGCTTGGGCCTCAGCCTCAACATATCGTAATACGGATCTACGTGGTGGTACAAATGGTGCGCGTGTCGTCCTTGCCCCGCAAAAAGACTGGAGTATCAATAATCCCGATGAAATCAATAAGGTCCATATGCATTTAAGCGAACTTCAAAAATCGTTCAACGATAGTGCAAGTAACAATAAAAAGGTTTCATTGGCTGATTTGATCGTCCTTGGTGGGGCTGCCGCCATTGAAAAAGCATCAATGGATGCGGGCGTTCAAATCAATGTGGATTTCAATCCGGGTCGTACAGATGCAACACAAGAAATGACAGATGTCATGTCCGTTGAGTTTTTAAAACCCGAAGCCGATGGCTTTAGAAATTATTTTGAAAGCGGAAATTCACGTAGCCCCGTTGAAATGCTGATTGAAAAAGCAGCCATGATGGATTTATCCGTGCCAGAAATGACAGTGCTGGTCGGCGGGATGAGGGCACTTGACGCAAATGTTGATGGTGCATCATACGGCGTCCTTACGGATAAACCAGGAACCCTAAGCAATGATTTCTTTGTCAACTTGCTTGATATGGCAACCACATGGAAGAAATCATCAACCGATGGCATCTATGAAGGACACGACAGAGTAAGCGGTGAAATGAAATATACAGCAACCCCTGTTGACTTGATCTTCGGCTCCAATACGGAACTTCGCGCTGTCGCTGAGGTTTATGCCTTTAACGGATCAAAAGAAAAGTTTGCAAAAGATTTTGCAGCCGCTTGGACGAAAGTAATGAACTTGGGTCGTTTCTAATTTCATCCTCCGACCCAAAAACTTACGGGTGATGCAAATTGCATCACCCGTTTTTCTTTTATATTTATTTTTTAATTTGGACGATAAGAACTTACCGGCGGCAATTGTGATCCGGAAAGATCATCTGGCACACTTGTTTCCTGACGGACGGTATGTGTTAATGATCCAATCCCTTCAATATTTGCCGTTATGGTTTCGCCATCAATCAAATATCCTGAACCTGATGCGCGTTCCACACGCCCCGCACCCGTGCCGCCGGACGTACCACTTTGTAGCACATCGCCCGGGTAAAGCGTCACCAGTGACGATGCATATTCAATCAGTTCCGGAATATTATGGATCATGTCACCTGCTTTTGCCTCTTGAACGGTAACACCATCAATCACAAGTGTTTGATGAAGACGTTCCATCGGATCACCATAAAATTCTTTTGGCACAATCCATGGCCCATGCGGCGCAAATGTATCATGGCCCTTACCGACGAACCAATCGGAATCAAATCTTGATCCCCCTGGTGGACGACCACCACGGTCTGAGATATCCATAGCAACCATATATCCAAACACGTGATCATAGGCACGGTCCGCAGATATATATTTACCAGTACGACCAAAAACGATGGCCATTTCCACTTCCCATTCAATGGCATCGCGACCATATGGCATGATGATATCTTCACCGTCGCCAATTATGGCACCACGTGTTGGTTTTAAAAATAAATAAGGTACGCCGCGCTTTTCTTGGCGTTCCTTTGTTTGCGCGGCAAGTGCTTCTTCCGTGCAGCCTTCGCAAGCATGGGTATAAAAATTCACGGCAGCATTCATCAATTTACTGGGATATTGAATAGGCGCCATGATATCCACATCACCCACCGGATGAATGAATTTAGCGAGGTCACTATCATTCAACATTCCTTCCGCGACGAGCCAATTAACGATTTCATATACCCGGTATTTTAGACCATACTCATATTGTGAAATAAGCCCGGTCATATCATCAGGCATGGAAACCTTGCTATATTCGGGCATAAGCTCAAGAGCGCGATTGGCCGCCGCCAAATCAACAATAAGCTTATCGTCATGGACAACCAAACCGACCGTCGGAACATCATCAATTGCAAATGTACCAACTTTGAATGGCTGAACGGATGTCATTGATTGCGCGAAAGTGCTGCCGGTGCTGGTAATCACCGCAACAAAAGCAACAAGGAACAGGGAAAATAGGGACTTTCTTATCATATCTAACTCCAGTGCAGAGCCCGCAGAAAACGAGCCGGGTTTATATATAAAGACACCTCACATCCAAGTGAGGTTTAAAACGGTATATTTCTCATAAGCCCTTGTCGAGTCTTTTGATGAATTTATGAATTTGATATAATGACTTTAACTTAATGAAAAGTATTCTTTCGAGCCAGAGAATGTACTTCTCTAAACACCAATACTAGTTGTTTATTCCAAAATTTTACCCACGACTTAGAAGGTTTATATATTTTAAGAGCTATTTTTGACAAGAAAACTAATTTACTCCGTCAAATATTTTGATGACTGGAAATGATTTAAAAATACATCATATGGTTCAGGCTCATCTACAAGCTTTGTTAAGAATGTAATTCTTAATTCAACATTATATCTTCCATTGGACAGAGCGGTAAATTTCGCGTCAATCTCTTGCGACATATTTGAAAGATGGTCGGTCCCTGACCACATATCTCCTGCTACCAGTTCCGAATAATCAATGAGTGATGCTTCTATTGTTCCTTTTTGCATGTCGATGCTATCGATAAAATATCCAAAATCATTCAAGGTCGATAACAAGGCTTTAAAGACATCATTATCAGAAATGGCAGAAACATTTAAATTACGAACGTACGGCTCAACTACTTGTTCTTCTTGCGCAAAAGAATGAACTGACAATTGGAAAAAAAATAAAACCAAGGAAAAACAATAAACTGACCTAAATCGAGTAGACTGGGAATAAAAAGCAACCATTACTGCACCTCCTGCAAACGATCAAGTTCATTTTCTAAGATGTAATAAATCATTTCGTATTCAAGTTCTTCGTTCAAAACTGCGCTAGCTGTAACAGTTTCTTCCGAGCCCCAATTCAAATACAATAATCTACCCTGCACCAGCACATTCTCATCATTCTCACCTGTAGTAGTGACTATAAACGTTGCTCGTGCTTCTAATATTGGATCAGGTGTTTTCTTGCCAAATATTCCTAATTGTCTCGAACTGATTAAAGAATTAACGAGTTTTTCGGGTCCAGTTGCAGCAGGCCCACTTCGCTTGTTTCTTGAGGAAGTTAATATACCAAGTTCTGGCTCATATGTTTCAATCACTTGTCCGTGCATTTCAAGTGCTTTTTTAAGACCTTCTAGTGCTTGAAAAACAGTCACATTTTTATATACACGACTTTCCGCTAGTTTTACATTTGGGCTCTTGAGAACAAGTTGCTTGAAATCAGCAGCTGATGCAAAGAAAGGTAAATATACTAAACCTATAGTTAATATAATTAATCTTTTGGTCATAACTCGGTAATACAAGAATAGTTTCAATTTATTTAGCAAGAAACGTCTCCCATTTTTGATCTTGTTCGGACTTCCAAGCTTGAATTCTTGCCTCAACACCCGGAAGGTCTTCATCGTCTATTCTTCTTATCGCTCTTCTTATTAATTTTTTACTATCGACGAGGAGACTACTTTCTGTCTCTCCACTAGCAGCTATGGTTCCCCAATAATATGCTTCTACCCAATTTTTTTTCTCCACGTCCATTGGCAATCTGACGACCAAGGTACAAGGCAGCGCTGTGATCACCTAGTTCCGCTGCCTGAAGATACCAAGAATTAGCTAGTTCATGATTTTTTTTTACGCCTCGGCCTTGACGATAGACCTCTCCCAGAGCTACCATCGAAGAAGTACAATCAAGTTCTGCACCTTTTTGGTAAAAATCCATTCCTTTTTCACGGTCTCTTTTAAAGGGTTTTCGACCTAAAAAATAAAGATCACCTATTGCTAGGATAGCTCCACAATGATTTTGTGCTGCCGACGCTTTTAACCATTCGTAGGATTTGTCCCATGCCTGTTTAGAAGGTTGCCTTAACAACCTAGCTAGATGAAATTGCGCTTCCTTTTCTCCTGCTTCAGCCAAAGGTGTGATATATTTAATGGCTAAATCTAGCCTTTGTGCGATAACTTCTTTCGTCTCTTGCGACCATACTGCAGAAATTGGCGTGACTAGTAACGAAATGACTATTAATATTAGGCTGGTAAAATTACGGTTCAACACATCCCCCTTTTTTTAGACTTAAACTAATAAAAACACTTAAAATTGATAAATTAAACTCAGTTAATTGTCAAAACACATTATTATATTTGAAATAAAGCAGTTTATGCAAAATAATTCCTTTTTTCTATTAAAGCATATACAATAAGCTGTAATTAGCCAAAGTTAATTTCAATTAGTCCCTTCGAAAATTTAATTGAACTTTTTTAACGTAACCTTCGCTTATGGCTTTTTTTACTAACTTAATAACGCTTTATAAAGACGTTAGTATTGCAATGTAAAAAGAAAATTCAATTGCGCCTAGCTTAGTTACAGCTAGGCGCTATAAGATCAATTAGAACGATGCTCTGATTGTGAAGCGCGCATTTAATGGCTCACCGGTTGAGATGTTGTTATCGTTGTGTACCGCTGGGAAATAATCTGTATCAAACAGGTTTTCCACGTTTAACTGTACCTGCACTTGGTCAGATACTTTATAAAACACGGCCATGTCGACGCGTGTGAAAGCCGGTAAGGCAACCGCATTACTAATTGACGCGAATTGCTGTGCTTGATGTGTAACGCCAAGGCCAATACCTAAATCTTCTGTGACTTCATATTGGTTCCACAGTGAGAACATATGCTTTGGCACTTGTGATAAAATTCTATTGGCGGATAAGGTTCCGTCAAAGCGTCCTCTTTCATTGGCATCAAGATAGCTATAACCCGCATTCACCGACCAGTTTTCTGTGAACTGACCATTTGCGGTTAACTCAAATCCTTTTGTACGGCTTCCGATTAAAATCAGGTTGCCTGCATCATTCGGATCAACGGTTGTGCCGCTATCGCGATCAAGTTGGAAAATTGATGACGTAATACTTAAGTCGTCGGTTACATCAAATTTTACACCGATTTCATAGTTCTTGAATTTTTCTGGCTCAAGCGCTTCATTGGTTAATGATAATGTTAAGAACTGATCCCCAGAACGCGGTAAGAATGATTGACTATAGCTCGCATAAACGGAGACGTTTTCTTGTGGTTTAACGATCAAACCAACACGTGGTGATATTTCTTCGTCAACACGTTCAAGCAAGCCATCATTACCGTCAGCGGCGCCATTATTTGCTTCTATACGGTCAATGACATTAATGTCAAAACGGTCATAACGAATACCGGCGACAACTTTCACAAATTCACCGATATCGATCTGATCTTGTGCATAGAATGACAAGAATTTCACATCCGATTGTCTGTCACGGTTAAAAACAGGGAAAGAAACGGCAGGAACAACTAATGGATCCGAAAATATAAATGAAATTTGATCATCTGCACTATCAGCAAAGAAACTATCTCTTCTGTTATTGCCCGTATCCTGATCACCATACTCGGCACCCACCAATAACGTATGACCAAGCCCTGCGGTATCAAATTGACCAACTAAGTTCGCCTGTGAAATAAAGTTCTGACGGGCGGTTTCATCACGGTATCCATCAAGGGATGCGGTTCCTGCATTCTGATCAAATCCAATTGGGAAAAGATTTTGATAAAGCTTATCGTAATCCGCATATTGAATGGTTGCATTAAATGATAAGCTATCAGAAAAGCTGTGATCAATTTGCCCACGTGCAATATGGGCTTTAAAAGTCGTAAGGTTGACATCAGGATCACCAAAAAATGTATTATCAAATCCACTAAGCGGCACACCATTTAATGAAGGCACACCGCGATCAACAACACGGTCATCATTTACATATTCATATGAAATTTTCACTTTGGTATCCGGCGAGAATTGCGCCGTAAATGTCGGATTTATCGCGAAACGTTCGCCGTCAAATTCATCACGGTGGTTATTAAGCGATTCGTAAAATGCATTCAGGCGAAAACCAAAACGGTCTTCAACGCCGACATTAATATCACTATTAACATTATAGGCACCAAATGTATCAATCCCTGCTTGAGCCGAGTTGAAATTTTCGTCTATTTTAGCCGACTTAGTCACTCGGTTAATAACACCGCCCCCGCCGCCACGTCCAAAAATCATCGCGTTGGAGCCACGCAAAATTTCAACCTGTTCAAGGTTATAGAGCGGGCGAAAATATTGAACATCATCGCGTAACCCATCGATAAAGAAATCAGCCGTGGTATTTTGTCCGCGAATGGTAATTTGGTCTCTGTGTCCTTCACCTTGCCCGATTGATGTGCCGGGCATATAGCGCAGAATATCACCCATATCGAGAAAGGCCTGACTTTCGATTTGCTCGCTTGAAACCACTGATAAACTTTGTGGCACATCAATCAAAGGAGTTTTAGTTTTCATGGCGCTAAACTTTTCATTTGCCAGATATTTACCCGTAACAATAATAACATCTTCATCAGCAACACTCTCGGCAGAAACCGGGATAGTTTGACTAAGTGCTTGATTTGAAAGCGAGGTCGTTAATAATAATACTGATAAAATAGTATTCGTTTTGTAAAAAGACATTAATTTAAAATTCCTAGTTAATAATAATTATTATTACTAATAACAGGAAGTTTTTGCGAGTCAATCTTAATTACTCAATAAATACGATTTTTTTCACACGCAGTAATAGAGGCTAAATTTGATAAAAATATTTATCAAAAAAAGAGGGAAATAAATTCTCAAATAGAGTGGTAAATACTTAGCGATAGATTTAAATTTAATGTACTGAATGAATTTTTTATCACTCTAATGATAATTATAGCCAAGCATATTATAGCTGTAAAAATAATGTAATCCCCACAGTAACACGAGCGCCAGGGCGCTATAACGAATGCGGTCAAATTGTTCCGCGTCGGGCCAGAATTTTACAAACCTGTATAGATAGTATCCTGTTAAAGGAACAGTTAGCATCGCAAAGCTGAGTGCAATTGGCATATAGATCGGTGTGACGGCGAAGGGGGCAGCGTTAATGGCATTAAAAGCTAATTGAATAAATGCAGATGTTAAAATATCGGAAGCAACAACCATAAGTGAAGCGTTCCAAACCGATTTTTCGCTTCCAATTGCAGCACGGTAGTTTTTCCAACGGTAAATAAGCCGTAAAATTACCAATAGATAAATGAAACCGATTACTGAATTAATCAGTGTCGCGTAATCTTGCGTTTCCATGAAGCCGACCTTTCGATATGGTCCAAATGGCACGCCATCATAAACGAGTGTGTCTATTTCACCGTTTTCATTTTCAATAAAAGCAACCGTACCAAAATCATCAACTTCTCGGAAAAGGTGCTGATCAATTTCCACATAACGTTTATTATTAATCAACAGGGTATTATCATCCATAGCGGTAATCGCAATATTGCGAGAAAATCGGTTAAAGGCTTCGATGGTGGAAAAATTACTACGCCAACTTTGAAAGGTACCCGTGTATTGCTCGGCGCGCTCTTCGAAATCGATGGGAGGCATTACCGGTGAGTTGTCCCTTGGGAAATAACGATCATAAAAGGCTTCAATTAACAAATTAGCAGTGGTGCGCCCCCCTTTACCGCTAACCGATAAAAAAATCATGAAATCATCGCTTTGTGACATGGCAAGATGGGACGCGAAATAATCCGTATTTCCGCCGTGACCAAATAGGTTCATTTCATCTGGACCCCAACGCCATTTAAAAAAACCAAGTCCCATACCGCGAAGGCGCTCGTCAAAAGTGAAACCACCATTTATCATCTTACTTAAGCTATCCGAAGAAAGTATGCGCACACCATTTAACTCGCCACCGTTTATAAGCATCTGAGCGAACTTTGAAATATCATCAGCTGATGCTGCCAATGACCCAGCAGGTCCAAAATTTGAAATATATTCGTATTGATGAGAAATATATTTTCCCGCACCATAATCATAAGCGGTTGCCATATTATCCAGGAGAGACTGTGGCAAAGGCTCATCAAAACTCGAGTGGCTCATTCCCAATGGATCAAATATATTTTGTTTTACATAATCATTAAAAGATAACTTGGATATATTTTGTACAATTAACCCAGCCAATGCTGTGCTCCAGTTTGAATAAGAGCTTATTTTTCCAGGGGGATTAATCCTTTTTGGCTGTGTATTTTCCAGCGACTTTTCAAGCGGTAAAAACCGCTCCGGGCTATCAATAAATAGATATCCAAGAAAACCGTCTTCAAACCCTGGCGTATGGGTCATCAAATGGCGCATGGTGATGGGCTCCCCAGGATAGGTGTCTTCTATTTTAAAACGGGTGATATATTCATTAACATCCCTATCAAGATCAATTTTTCCCTGCTCTTCCAATTGCATCACGGAAACCCAAGTGAACAACTTTGAAATGGAGCCAGGTCGAAACAAGCTGGTATCTACGCTTACGGGCTTTTTATTTTCTTGATCAATATAACCATAGCCTTTTGAAAAAATAACATCACCATCTTTCATAACTTTGATAACGGCAGAGGCATTATTATTTTCGTCCATATTCGATGCCATAATGCCATCAATAAAATTCTGAACTTCGGCTTTATCATAAATATCTGCTGCTATTGCCGGAATGTTGGATACTAAAAGTAATGCAAATGCTATTACGGTTCGACTGATGATTGTTTTTCTCATTGATACCCTCCCATGCTAGAAAGAAAAGAGTAAACCAATCAAAGAAAAAGGTCAAAATTGACATATAGGAAAATTAGCATGCGCAATTGCTTTTCAGCAAAAATGATAATCATTGAAGAAATTTAAACCCGCTCAATCACCATGGCGATGCCTTGTCCGACACCGATACACATGGTGCAAAGGGCATATTTACCGCCACTGCGTTCAAGTTGATTTACGGCCGTAGTCACAAGACGCGTACCACTCATTCCCAAAGGATGACCAAATGCAATGGCCCCGCCTTGCGGGTTAATTCGGGGGTCATTATCGTCAAGTCCAAGTGATCTTGTGCAAGCCAATACTTGTGCGGCGAAGGCCTCATTAAGTTCAAGAATATCCATATCATCAAGCGATAAACCAAGACGCGCGAGCAATTTATTAGAGGCCGGCACAGGACCAATTCCCATAGTGCGTGGTGGTACTCCAGCCACAGCCGATCCAAGTATGCGAGCACGCGGTGTTAAGCCATGTAATTTCGCCGCTTGTTCGGATGCAAGAAGCGTCGCGGCCGCACCATCGTTAATACCGGACGCATTACCGGCCGTGATGGTACCCGCTTCAAAGATTGTACGAAGGGAAGCAAGTTTATCAAGTGGAGAAAGACGTGGATGTTCATCCCTTTCCACAACTATTGGATCTTTACGTCGTTGCGGAACGGTGACTGAGCAAATTTCATCGGCCGTATAACCCGCTTCAATTGCAGCGGCGGCTTTTTCTTGGCTCCAGAAGGCGAATTTATCTTGATCTTCGCGGCTGATATTATGTTCATCCGCAAGATGTTCTGCGGTTTGCGGCATCACATCAGTGCCGTACATTTTATCAAGTTTTTTATTGATAAAACGCCACCCCATAGTCGTGTCTTCAAGCTTTTGAGCGCGACCATATGGTCCTTCGGATTTTCCCATAACAAATGGCGCGCGCGTCATGCTTTCCACACCACCCGCGATCATTAGATCACCTTCACCAACTTTAATCGCGTTAGCGGCAATACCCACAGCGTTAAGCCCTGATCCACATAATCGATTGACGGTCGAGGCAGCAACCTCAAGCGGAAGCCCTGCAAGTAGGCCCGACATACGACCAACATTTCGATTGTCTTCGCCAGCTTGATTGGCACAGCCATAGGTTAAATCGTCAACGGCTTCCCAATCGACATTTTTATTTCTTTCCATCAATGCGGAAATAGGAACCGCACCAAGATCATCAGCCCGAACAGCGGCTAAACTGCCGCCATATCGACCAACAGGTGTGCGAATAGCATCACATATAAAAACGTCTTTCATTGGATAGCCTTTTTAAAAATTACCTTGTGCTTAAAATTGATTTTTCATTTTCTTCAAACCGCTAAGCACCGCTTCAGAAAGTCTATCGATTTCTTTTTCGGCCATAACAGTTGAAAGAACGCCCGTACAGGTGTTGATCATCATAATACCATCATCAAACAAATGACCAAGCAATGTTTTGATCAATTCGCTTTCTTTTGGCGAGACATAACCATCGCGATAACTTACCGGGACATTCTCTTTCATATGAATGCGGAACATTGATCCTTCGCCGCTAACGCTGGCTGGAACATCGGCAAGATTAATGGCTTCTATTAATGACGTACGCGCATAATCAGCAAGTTTATTAATTTTAAGCACCGCATCACGGTCAAACATCTGCATTGATTTAAGGCCAGCTGTCATGGTCACAGGGTTAGCAGAAAAGGTTCCAGAATGCGGAAATAGAACTTTACTCGCATGAGGGTCCATAACGTCCATTACATCAGAACGGCCAGCAAGAGCCCCCACGGGGAAACCGCCACCAATCATTTTGCCCATCGCGGTCAAATCAGGGGCTATCCCCTCATACCATTCTTGAGCACCGCCATAGTTTGAGCGGAACGTAATCACTTCATCAAAAACAAGAAGGCTGTCATTTTGGCGCGTCCATTTAAACATAGCACGGGCAAAATCATCCTTTGCAGGGATAAGACCAATACGGTGCGGCATCACATCAAGCAAGACGCAGGCGATGTCATCTGCATTTTCTTCTAAAATCTTTAAAGCGCGATCAGGATCATTAAAAGGAATAATGATCACGTCATCAAGAGCCGCTTTTGGAGTGCCATAGGCAACCGGAACGCTACTTGGATTATTTTCATCACCCCAGTTTTCCGGCTTTGATGTTTGGCTGACTTCTGCATAATCATAAAGACCGTGATAGGCGCCTTCTGCCTTTGCAATTTTTGAACGCCCCGTAAAAGCACGTGCCGCTTTAATGCAGCTCATGACAGCTTCAGTGCCCGAATTAACAAATCGCATTTTTTCAAATGAAGCGCTTCTTGAAACAATATGCTCTGCAAATTCAACTTCAACTTCTGTACCAATAGTGAATGCTGTCCCTTTTGATAGCTGAGCGGCAACAGCTTCTGTTACCTCAGGGTGCGCATGACCATGAATAAGTGAACACATATTATTGGCGAAATCAACACGCTCTATACCTTCGATATCTGTCACATAGCAGCCAGCGCCTTTTTCCACATAAAGTGGATGGGGTATGCGTAAAATTGTATTACGACTGCAACCACCGGGCATAACTTTTAAACCACGGTCATATAAATCAGAACTTTTTGACATTTCTTTTTCCTTTATTCTGCAATCAATTTGCAGCCAGTACGTTCTTGTACATAATCAAAATCAACACCGGGGGCGAGCTCTACCACTTTAAACCCTTCGGATGTTACATCGATCACGGCAAGGTCCGAAATAATGCGGCTAACCACTCCTGCACCCGTTAAAGGGAACGTGCATTTTTCAACAAGTTTCGGGTATCCTTTATTGGTGACATGCTGCGTTATCACGCGAATGGTTTTAACACCGGCCACCAAATCCATCGCCCCACCCACAGCAGGTATCGCATCTGGGTTTCCAGTCGACCAATTAGCAAGATCACCATTTTCCGCAACCTGCATTGCACCAAGCACGCATATATCAATATGGCCACCGCGAATCATCGAAAAACTATCCGCATGATGAAAATAAGATGCGCCAGGAATTGCCGTAACAAGTTTTTTACCCGCATTGATAAGTTCAGGATCTTCTTGTCCTTCTTCAGGCGCATCCCCCATACCGAGCAACCCATTTTCCGTATGGTAAATCACTTCGGTGCCATCGGGTACATAACGAACAACTTTTTCAGGAATACCGATGCCTAAGTTCACGTATGATCCGTTTGGAATATCTTGTGCGGCACGTTCTGCCATTTGTTCTCGGTTCCAACCGATTTGTTCTTCACTCATGGGTAAACCTCCTCAGCGGCAACAAGTTTTGATTCGAGTAATGGATCAGCGACCGTTATAATTTGATCAACAAAAATTCCAGGTGTTACAACCACTTCAGGATCAAGTTCACCTGCTTCAACAAATTCTTTGGTTTGAACAATGGTTGTTTCCGCTGCCATCGCCATGACAGGGGCAAAATTACGTGCGGTTTTATTATAAATTAAATTTCCATAGCGGTCAGCTTTTAGCGATTTTATCAACGCAAAATCTGCCGTTAGTCCATATTCAAGCACATAATCACGGCCATTAATATTCCGCACTTCTTTACCCTCAGCAAGGGGCGTACCAACGGAAGTCGCCGTATAAAAGGCAGGAACTCCAGCCCCACCCGCACGGATACGTTCAGCGAGTGTGCCTTGCGGGACGAGTTCCAGTTCAATTTCACCTTTTTTGTAAAGGTCTGGAAACACAAAAGAATTTGCCGACTTTGGAAAAGAGCAAATCATTTTCGCAACTCTTTTATTTTCGATTAAGGCCGCTAATCCCACATGGCCTGACCCCGTGTTGTTATTCACAACCGTAAGATCTTTTGCGCCATGATCGATCAGAGCATGGATAAGTTCGATAGGGCTACCGGCTTCGCCGAAACCACCAATCATCACGGTGGCGCCATCATTGATGTTCGCCACCGCGTCATGAACAGAGTTCACTTGTTTATTGATCATAAACTTAATGTCCTATGTGAAAATTATGCCTTGGTACTAAAGAGGCCCGCATCATCCATTATCACGCGGTCTTTATATCCATCAAACCAGATAGCATCTGGATTACGACCAACGATGGCAACTTGACCTTTCTTCGGCGCATCTTCTGCTGAACGAAGAAGTTTAAAGATCACAACACCATTTTCACCGCCAGGAATACCCGGAACTGGTTCATTAGTAACGGCTGCCACTTCTGTTTTACCATAATAGTGAGTAATAGAAAGGCGGGCATGTGCTTCAACACCTGAAAGGCCACGTTGTGATGTATTAAGAATATTCCAAGCTTCTTCAATAGGAACATTGAAAGCTTTATGGCCAACAATATCACGGCCACAGAAGAAATAGTGGTTTTCAACTTTTTTGCGGCGAAGTTCACGTTGCATAATACGAAGTGCATCAGGATCATTATTAATGTTTTTGATGATTGGCGCCTGATTGTCGACAGTAACAAATCCACGCTTACCGAATTCATCAATCGCTTTTTCTGTATCTTCAACCCATTTAAGGCCGCCACCTGGCATATCAATATAGTTACCGTCTTCGTCTTTTGCCAAAAACTCATCAGGGTGGTTAAAGTGAATCATGAAACGTAACTTAGTTTGTGGGTATGATGCATGGAAATCATCCATCATTTTAAAGAAACTTTCATCAAAACGTTGCGGGAAGAACGCCAGTTCTTTGGTTCCCAAACGAATACTTTCAATACCTGCCTCTGATAAAGCTGCCCACCATGATGCTATACCTTTATTGGCAAGTACCATCGGATCACCACCGGACATAAGTATCTCACGCAGCCTTTCACGACCCGTTTCAGGATGAATGCCACCAGCTTCATCAACTTCTTTATTATGTTGAATGATATATTCCACAAGATCAGGAATTTGTGCGAGGCCTTTTGCTTGAATTGATCCATCTTCGCGAACAATTTCTTTTTTCGCGATTAGTTCTTCACGGTAACAAAAACGGCAATGCGCCGAACACGTTCCCGCAACATAAATAAGGCCAAGTTCATATTTATGAATTAGTCCTTCAACAGGGCTATAACTCATTTGCTTACCTGGGTCTTCTGAACCGGCAAGATCAAATGTTTCAGCGGGGCTTGCTTTAACGAGTGTACGAATAGGTGCACTGACACGGGCGCGTTCGAAATAATGGCGCGTAATTTTAACAGGCATACGCGCTTCAATATCTTTATTGGTTCCTTTTAATACTGCAATCGCATCAATTTCTTCTTGGCTATAGAAATCTTTCATATCATCATCGACTTTTCCATCAATGAACTTTTGAAGACCTGTAATAATTTTACGGTCGTATTTTGCGTTTTCTACTTTAGACAGAAATTCAGCTTCTTTCTCGGTTGGAATATGCTTTTTTCTTACTTTTGCTTGTACATTCATTTTGGTGCCCTCCACGGCATTACTTGTAAAAAAGGTAAATCGTTTATTACAAAAACTCACTTCACTATATTGCTTAGAATTAAAATTTGCCGTAAATTACAAAAAAATAACCATATGAACAAGCCAAAGTTGGTCATAGGTTCATGATTTTTTGTAATGAATGGATAGAATATGTTAGGTCAAAGACGCCTTATTCCAAGCACCAGTATGCTCATGGCATTTGAAGCATCAGCGAGAAACGGTAGTTTTACATTAGCGGCACAAGAATTAAATCTGACACAAGGTGCAATAAGCAGGCAGGTCGGCGCTTTAGAAGAACAGCTTGGAATTTCATTATTTAAACGCATAAAAAAATCGATTATTTTAACCGATGTTGGTAAAATATATGCATGCGAAATTGGTGGCGCATTAAGAACTATAAGAAATGCATCGTTAAATGCTGTGAGTGACACCACGGGACAGACATTAAATGTAGCAATATTACCCACATTCGGGATGAGATGGTTGATGCCAAAATTCCCTGATTTCCTGTCTAAAAACCCACAAATAACCGTAAACTTCACCAGTAAACTATCACCATTTGATTTTAATAACGAAGATATACACTGTGCTATTCACTTTGGACATCCAGATTGGCCCAATACAGAAGGTTCTTTTTTAATGACTGAAGAGGCTGTTCCTGTCGCTGCCCCATCATTTATAGGTGAACACACAATCCGAAATGCCAAAGAAATTGCAGAGATGCCCTTACTTCATATTGAAACACGCTTAAATGCATGGGAAGATTGGTTCAAACAAAATAACATCACTCCTCCAAAGGATAGAGGCATGGTATTAGAGCAATTTTCAATGGTTACACAGGCGGCCGTCGCTGGCTTAGGCGTTGCCCTTCTTCCCCATTTTTTAATTAACACCGAACTTGATCGCGGCGAACTTGAAATATTAATAGACCTGCCGCTTGAAAATAGTGCGGGCTATTATTTAATTACCCCCAACAACCATTCCAATTATGCACCTGTTGTCGCATTAAAAGAATGGCTCATTGAACAAAGTAATTAGCTTATTGTTTGAATAATATCTTGATCAACGTATAACGTCGCATCACCAGCCGTATAAACATTATAAATATTGAAATCTGCTTCTTGCACCCAACCCTGGCCTAAGGACGTTACCGCATCATCCTCTGCGCCCCTAATATAAATAATATTATCAGAATCTGTTACATCTTGATTTGCACCGCGACCACTTTCAAAGCGTTGATTGACCATATCTAATATTTCGCGGTGTCTCATAACGTTCTCCGCATGGTATTCTTTTCTTATGCGGTTAAATAAAACCTGATAATGGGCATCTACTGCCGCTAAAGCTACAGCTGATGCTTCAATCGCATATTCTTCATGAGCCGCCGTAAAAGCGTGTTTCGCGCTCGATATACGACTATATGTACTGCCACCATCATATATGAGTTGCCTACCAATCAGTGAAACATTAGCCGCCGTATCTCGTAAGCTACGTTGCGTGATATTATCAAAGCGATCTTCGAAATTATTTAGCAATCGGTGACGTCCCGACAAATCGACTCCGATTTGCGGATAAAGTGCTGATCTCGCCTCATCTTCACGAAACTTCTGCTCTTCTCGCGTTGCAAGCGCTGCGGAAGTTCTTGGATGCTCTGTAACAGCCAATTGAACATTTTCTTTAAATGTCTGGGAATATGACGGAATGCCATTAAAATCTTGAGCATTGGCATAAGTAAAAAAATTCACCCCCAAGATGGCAATAACACCAATTCCCCAATATTTTTTCATCATTTATTACTCTTTACTCAATGATTCTTTACTGGTGGTACTATAATCTTGTTAAAATTATAATCAAGCTTCAATAAAATTGCCAACTATCAAGCTTGTGGCATTAAATAGCATCAGGCTGTTTTTCTGGAACAGCATTTTTAAAGGCATCCAATTCAAGGCACACTTCATTGATCCTTAGTAGTTTAGGATATTTACTTAAATCACATTCAAATCGGTTGGCATTATAAATTTGTGGAATTAAAAACGTATCGGCAAAACCAGGTTTGTCACCATGACAAAAATTACCAGTTTCATTTTCAGATGATAGTTTCTTTTCCAGTGCTGAGAATTCTTCCGCGACCCAATGGCGGTACCATATATTGACCGCCTCTTCATCAAGCTGCAATGGCCCTTTGAGGTATTTTAATACACGTAAATTATTAAGCGGGTGAATTTCACACGCTATTGAATAGGCAATGGATTGAACGCGAACACGCTCATCCGGATCAAGCGGTAAAAGTCTATTATCCGGCTCTATGTGATCCAAATATTCAATTATCGATAGAGACTGACTAATGATTTTACCGTCAACTTCTAATGCAGGGACAAGTCCTTGCGGATTTTTTGCTTTATAATCTGCTGTTTTATGCTCCCCCGCGCCTAAGACATAATTTTGCTGGCTATAATCAATGCCTTTCAAATTAAGTGCAATTCGCACACGATAAGCAGCTGAGCTGCGCCAAAAGCCATGTAAAATAATATTAGACAATTTTTGTCTCCAACTCTGTTAACCCATCAACCCCCACTTTAATCACATCGCCCTTCACCACAGGACCTACCCCTTCCGGCGTTCCTGTATAAATAAGATCGCCTGGCTGAAGTGTAAATAGACCTGATAGATTAGCAATCACTTCGGATACGGACCAGATCAGCTTATTGGTATTGCTATCTTGCTTTGTTTCACCGTTCACGGTCAACCAAATGCGGGCATTTTCGATATCACTCACTTGATCTGCCAAATGAATTTCCGCGCAAGGCGCAGAATCATCAAATGCCTTACCAGTATCCCAAGGGCGTCCTTTTGTCTTGGATTGTGATTGAAGGTCGCGTCGGGTTAGGTCGTTACCGACAGCATAGCCATAAACATGATCTAATGCATTCTCTTCGCTTACATCTATAGCCGTTTTGCCAATAGCGACAACCAGCTCCGCTTCAAAATGGAGGTTTTCTGTCATTGGTGGATAAGGGACATCAACACCATTATCAACAACGGCATCAGCCGGTTTCGTGAAATAAAAAGGAAGTTCCCGATCAGGATCGTGTCCCATTTCACGCGCATGTGCTGCGTAATTTCGTCCTACACAAAAAATTCGTCTCACTGGAAAACGGTCATTACTGCCGTTGACAGCTACACTTGAAACAGCTTTAGGTTCAATTACATAACCCATTATTATTCACTCCTGATTTTTATAAAATTTATCTATTGCCGCGATCTTGTCGCCATAATCCTAATGCATGCTGAACGGAACGATCAGAATAGCTAAACAAAACACATTCGTCGTTGGCAAAATGCTGCACATAATGCCAACTCGGCACCACAAAAGTATCATTCGGCCCCCAATTGAATGTCTTATCGCCGATTTTACTTTTTCCTGTTCCTTCAACAACTGAAAAGACAGTTGCATCTGTGGAACGATAGGCCGAGCTATCAAACCCTTTAGGCAACAACTGCATAAAAGCACCCATGGTCGGTATGGCCGATTTTCCGTCAACCGGATTAACATACATCAATTTGTAACCATGACATGGGTCTGGATTACCCGCTTCTTTCATTGTTATTAAATTTTCACGTGTGCGGTCATATGGATACTTCATCACGGGGGACGTGTTAGACACGGGTTCAAAATCCATCGGCATCATACCACTTCCGTAGCGGGCCAAACTATCACCATCATTAATTACATGCTCGTGTGTTTCTTCCGAATGATGTTGCATAAATGAAGCATCTAAAAACTGTACAATAGGAATATCTAAACCATCAAGCCAGAATGTTGGTTCATCCCCTTCGTTACCATGGTCATGCCAGCGGCCATTAGGTGTTAAAATCAAATCACCTTTGCGCATATATGATTTTTCACCTTCAACGGCAGTATAGGCACCGCTCCCTTCAATGATAAACCGAAAGGCGGCCTGGGAATGTTTATGGGCAGGCGCAATTTCACCCGGCATAATTAATTGAATTCCCGCATAAAGAGAGGTGGTAATTTTACTTTCCCCAGGCATACCGGGGTTTTCCAAAATCAAGACGCGACGTTCAGCTTCTTTTGCGGTTAATAAATGTCCTGCTTCAAGCAAAACGGGTCGAATATCCTCATATTGCCAAAGATGTGCTTGGCAAGGACTTTTTGGCTCTGGGGTAACAAGTGTTTTTAATCTATCCCAAAGTGGGACTAGATTATTTTTACCAATTTTATCGCTATAATCTTTAAGTTCTGCTTTACGTGCTTCGTCCATCACAAATGTTCTATCCTTCGTATGCCAACGCGTTTTCAACCATAGCGATGGCCTCTTTCTTATCATACATCTTATAAACGGTCGCAACAATCACTTCCGGGGAGCCTGAATGAAGACGTTCATAAAGTTGTTGGCGTCCACCAAAGCTATCACCAGTTAATTCCCATGCAAGTTTGCTTAATTTTTGGCGATACTCTGCGTCAACACCTTTACCGCGCCAATAACGATCAATGAGCGGACGAAGTTCTTCAACATCCATATCTTCTGCTGATGGTACAAAAAGAGCTGAGCTTGTTGTCACATGTTCAATGATGCTCACAAGCCTTTCTGAAACCATTCCGATAAGGGCTCTTAGATGTGGCGCAGGTTTAATGGCAAAGTGCCCTCCGGGGGTCATAATCCCTTCATACTCAGCTGTTCTTATAATAGATCTAAATATCTCCTTATAAGTGACCAGCTCTCCTAGCTCCATATCAATGAGTTGCCTGCCGCCTTTTCCTTCTGTTTCGGTCATTAAGTGGGAAACACCAATCATCAATTCCATTCTTGCTAATAATTGTAAGACGCTACAATGAGCGGCCCAACGCATTACACGTGATCGGAATAATAAATTTGCTTCTTTCGGTGCATTGGCAAGAAATACCCGTTCCCAAGGTACAAATACATCATCAAATATCATAATAACGTCTTGCTCATCAAAGCGCGTCGAAAGTTTATGATCTCGTGGGTTTCGGTTCATTGTATATGGTTCTCGGCAAATTTGTTTAATGCCGGGCGCGGCCACTGGCATAGCAAACCAAAGACCGAACTCTGGCTCATCTTCTTGTAAACTTTGTGTTGGCGCAATGACCACTTCATCAGTAAGAGGGCCTAATGTCACAAAACGGGCACCTCGTACGATAATCCCATCTTCGCGTTCTTCAACGATACGCATACAACGATCAGGATCTTCTTTTGGACGTTTTGATTTATCCATGGCTGGATCATGTAGGCCATGTGATAAAGAAAGATCATTTTCAGAGGCATACTTCATATAATTTTCAATATTGGTTTTATAACGCGGATCAATTTTCGCCATTTCATCACGTGCGTCATACATACCAACAATTATTGCTGCACAAAAATCAGGGAAGCGGCCAAACATTCCTAGGCTTTCTTTTGCCCAAAGTGCAGTATTATCGCGCCGCTTTATTAAATCATCATAATTTTTCGGCATTGAATAACTATAGGAAATACGGACATCATCTTCATTGATGAACGACATAACATCTTGGGTTTCTGGTTCATGCTGTAGTTGATAAATCCTGGCCATTTCTTTCGCTACACGACAAAAGGCTGGATGTTTCGTAACATCATCCACTTTTTCACCGTGAACCCAAACTTCGCGACCATCTCTTAGGCTCTCGAAATATTCTTCACCTGTCATAATCCCATGACCACGACCAGACTTCATGTAGAGCTTATCTTCAAAACTGTATTTCATATCTTTTCTTTTTCTATATATCTAAATTAAAAACTTTAATGGAGTTGCCAGAATAAATAACTTCACGTTCTGCATCACTGAGCCAATCAAAACCGTCAATAAAGGGTTTGATATCGTCGAAAGGCCGTCCGGTATCTGGGTTATGGCTTGACCCTACGCCGGGACATTCTGCGCCAAAAAGCAAGCGATCAGGACCTATTTCTTTAATTAATAATTCAAGCGCCGCCTCGGTATATAGAACGGTATCATAATATAATTTCTTTACTTTCTCCCGAAAACGCATGCCTTTTCCGCGAGTGGAAGCACTATCAAAGCGGCCCATTTGATATGGAATTGCACCACCACCATGTGAGCAAATTATTTTAAGATCAGGAAAATCATCAAATACATTTGATTTTAGAAGATGCGCAACAGAAACAGTTTCTTCATTAATAAAATGAAGCGAATATGGTGTGCGTTCTGATCTTGATCCGGAGCTATGAATATGTGCCGGAACATTTAGTTCGCATAGTTTTTCATATAATGGATACCAATATTTATCGCCAAGCCCTGGTGCCTCTGTTCCTCCATTTTCATATGGATCGGGGTTTAGTAGGCATCCTTTAAATCCAAGCTCATTAATGCATCTCTCGAGCTCTGGAATACAGTCTTCAATTGGGCGTCCAGCAACTTGAGGTAACCCGGCAACACCAATAAATGTATCTGGATAAAGCTGCGTTTGACGATAAATCATATTATTCACTTCTTCATGTAGCCAATCGATAATTTTTGCGGGACTTTCTGAATGCATCATTTGAAAAGGACGCGGCGAAATACACTGCTTATCGGTGCCAACTTCTTTCAAATATGGAAGATGTCCATATTTTCCCATGTGAGGGGTATGTAATGCTTCAATCATTTCATCATCAGAAATGACCACTTTGCCACGGCCGTGCGATCCACGGTGAGCAAGTAAGGTAGCCTTATAAGCCCATAATTTAGCTGGCGCACTGACATGAGCATGACAATCAATTATCATTCGCGATCCTTTACAATAAATTTTAAAGTGTTATTATAATAATACTTGACGAAAAAAAGAGTCAAGCGTTATCATTCGAAATAACTGGGAGATATAAAAATGGATAGACGAAAATTTCTTGCTTCGGTTGGTGGCGCCACGGCACTTGCTGCTATGTCAGTTTCAGAAAAAGCGGACGCATTAGAACAAGCAATGGCAGAAGAGCTTGATAGTATTGTCGTCAAACCAAACTTATGCACGACTTATGGCATCGAAGGTCCCAAAATCGTGAAAGGTGTAAAGCGCGATAAATATTATATGATGGGTCATGATCCACGTCTTCCGCGCATGTCCGAAAAGCCGACACTAATGGAATTTTATAAGAAACGTTTCGGTTCCGTCCAACATATGTTGCAAAGTGCGCGCCTTGCTAAAATCAATGGCTTGCCGGAAAAAACGGTTCTCGCATGTTTGCTCCATGATATTTCAGTTGGTGGTTTAATTCGCATGGATCACGGCTACTGGGGAGCTCAATTGGTTGCGCCTTATGTTGAAGAGGAAGTGGCCTGGGCCATTAAATATCATCAATCTTTAAGGTTTTATGCCGATGAAAGCGTGGGGTATTCATATCCCGAAGCCTATATTCGGTTTTTTGGTCCTGATTTTAAACCGGAACCATATGTCGCTGCTGATGCGGAATATGCCCGCAATCACAAATGGTATATGACCGCCCGCCAAATCACCATTAATGATGTATATTCTTTTGAAAAAGGGGTAGAGGTCAAAATAGAAGATTTCGAAGATATTATCGGCCGCCATTTCCGCCAACCCAAAGAAGGGTTAGGATATGACAATAGCCCTTCTGCCCATATGTGGCGCACGATAATTTTCCCGAATAATTTCTTGTAAGATTGATGAGGGTTATTGACACTTATTTTTCAAATAAAGACCGTCCTGCGCCATTTTATTATGGTTGGATGATTGTTTTTGCATCATTAATTTGTCATTTATTTATCTTTGGTGTCCCAACCATAATGCTTCCACAAATTTACGGCCCCATGACCCAGCAATTTGACTGGAGCCGCAGTGACGTAACAATTCTGGCAAGTGCTAAATTCATATCAGGTGCAATAGCTGCTTTTTTTATAGGTGAATTTATTCAAAAATTTGGCGTAAGATTAACGGCTTTTCTTACAAGTTTCGTTGTGGGTCTTTCCATGATGTCTTTTATATTCATTTCTGAAATATGGCATTTAGCAGTCGTTGGAGTCTTTTTGGGTATTGGTTCTTTAAGTCTTGTTATTACGATCAAAGTACTCGTATCTCGCTGGTTTCAAGGGAGCCTTGGCCTTGCACTTGGACTGGCTTTAATGGGAACATCTATTGCAGGTTCCACTTTAACTTTTGTCTTAGAACCTTTGTTAGACGCTTATGGGTGGCGTGTTGCCGTTGCCATATTAAGTGCGGGTATTTGGTTCATCGCTCTGCCTATCTTTATGATTATTGCACGTGAATATCCTGATGACATGGGTTTAAAAACAGAAGGTGTTTCTGATAAAGCTAAGTCAGCCATTAAAGATTTACCCGCGCATTTCTTTGATTTTGTAGGAACAGTCAAAGGAACTACATTTATCGCAATGAGTATTGGTGTTTTTCTAATCGGATTTGTTGACCAAGGATTACTGCAGCACACTGTCGAATTTTTGGATAAGGATGCAGGTCTTGGTCGCGACATGGCGAGATATGGCTTTAGTCTATTAATGACGATTAGCTTGTTCGGAAAAATAGGCTTCGGCTGGTTATTTGACCGCCTCGCAATTAAAGGCGTCATTATCTGTTATCTTTCTATTGGGCTTGGCGTCTTACTTGCTTTTCCGGTGGGGGGACTTGAAACATTACTTGCATTTGCTATTGCACGCGGCATTTCACATGGCGGTACTATTGTCGATGTGCCCTACCTTTGTCGTCAAGCTTTTGGTCCTGCAATACTTGCTCGTACAATTGGAACGATGACAATGATCTTATCTGCTGGCTTCGCAATAGGTCCCTATGTCATAGGATATATCTATGACAATACGGGCAGCTACGATAATGCATTATATTTATGCTTAGCGATGGCATTAATGGCGGCATTATCATTAAATTGGGTTAAACCTGAATATCGTGACTGGCTCAAGGATCAGGAAGCTAAATAAGTTCTACGGTCAGTGGGTCATAGGAATAGAGCCATTCTGCGCGTTCTTTGGCGATGTTCTTTTTACCGAAGCCTGCTTCGAATTCCTCTTTATTTGACAAATGGTAAAGATCACCGTGTTCAGTGCTTTCCGTAACGATACGCCCGGTACGGTCGACACGATTTCTTTGGAACATATCGAGCGCCTCTATGACATCTTCGTTTGTATTTAAACTGCGCATGAGAACCGCTGCGTCCTCAATAGCCATAACCGCACCCGACGCCATATAAGGAAGCGTTGGATGTGCTGCGTCGCCCATGACGACAGCCTTATTCGTACGCCAGTTTTTTATTGGCACGCGATTATTCATGGACCAACGATAACATTGATCTTTATCGATATTATCGATGATGGTTTGAATTTCATCATTCCATCCGGCAAAATCATCTTTTAATTCTTGCCAGTCTGCCTTAACGGTCCAAGATTCATTTTGCCATTTTTCGTTCTCAACACAGCCAACAAAATTAAGAAGCTCACCAGATCTAAGGTAATAAACAACGGCATGTTTCTTGGGTCCACACCAAATAGCCACTATTTTTTCCATAAAATTGGCGGGCAGTTTTTTAACATCAACTGTTGCTCGCCATGCCACTTGTCCGGTAAAATCAGGCGGGGTAAATCCAACTATTTGATCGCGGATAGCGGACTTTATGCCGTCCGCGCCGATAAGTATATCGCCTTTAACCTTTCTCCCGTCGGCCAAATGCAAAAAGGCATTCTGATTATTTTCTGTAAAACCCGTTGCTTCCGAATTTAAATGAACCGAATTTGGGCCTAGTTCTAAGACTTTATTTGCCAATATTTGATGAAGGTCGGAACGATGAACGTGATAATAAGGCGCCCCATGACTTTCTTCGTGAGTTTTAGCGAGCGGCACTTTATGCAGCACTTCTCCAGTATTATAAAGTCGAAATTCAAACGCCTGTGGCTTTACGGATACAGCCTTTAGTGCATTTTCCAACCCAAGGTTATGCAGTACTTTCACCGCAGGTGCACTTAATTGAATGCCCGCGCCAATTTCACCAAGTTTAGATGCTTGCTCATAAACTTCAACATCATACCCAGCTTGAAGTAAACAAGCGGCAGTGGCAAGCCCACCAAGACCTGCACCAGCGATTAGTATTTTTGTGTTCTTATCCAAAACTAATCGCCCATTTCATCAAGCATATTTTCATAATTAGCCCCCATGACAGAACCGACAGGTTCGCCTCTTCTCACTGCCTCAGTCATCAGTTTTTCTTTATTGACGATACGTTCAGCAATTTTAATAACTTCTTCGGCCCGCTCAGCAGGCAGGAAAACAACAGCACTGCCATCGGCAATTACGTAATCATCTTGATTAACCTTAACGTCACCTACAACGATTTCGGTGTTAAATGATTGCTCATAAACACGCCCTCTCGCCGTGCGCGCCGTATGTGATCTTGCATATACCGTGAAGCCAAGGCCTGCCGCTTCATCAATGTCGCGGGCCGGTCCTTCTACGATAACGCCTTCAATACCATTATATTGAGCTGCATTGGAAAGTACGCCGCCCCATCCGGCCGCATCAACGCCTGTGCTTTGTTCGATCACAATCACATTGCCTTGCGTTCCCATTTCAATAGCACCGGAACATAAATGCTTTGCAGAACCGCCTTCAGGTGGCGTTGTGCCGAGCTTAACAGTTAAAGCACGACCAACAATTTTATCTGATGTCGTCTGATTATTGATACCAGTGACTTCGCCTGGTAGCCCAAGACTATCCATCGCATCGGATACGGCACAGCTGTCCATTTCAAAAAGGCGTTTTATCAGATCTTCACTCATCATTATTCCCATCAATATGATTTGAAATTGCATTTTAACTGTTATTATAATAATATTAGAATATCAACTGTCAAGCATAGGAAATATCAATTGCAATTTGATTATACACCGGTCCCAAGCATAGCCGTTTTTGGTGAAAATTCTGCCCTTAAATTAAAGGATGAAATCATCGCACTCGGCGGCAAACGGGTTATGATTGCATGCACTAAAAACATGGTTTCTCGTATTCATCATGTGATCGATCACTTAGGCGAAATTTGTATTTCCATTTATGATAAAGCAGAACCCCATTGCCCCAAACATATTGCACTTGGTGCCGTTGAAGAATTTAAAGCTAAGAATTGCGACATCATTGTTGCCGTTGGCGGTGGCTCTTCTATTGGTATAGGCAAAGCAATTACTTTACGCACTTCTGCACCATTAATCGTTATTGTGACGACCCCTTGCGGGTCAGAAAGCAACCCGATCCACGGTATGCTTGTCGGTAATAAAAAGAAAACTGGGCGAGATCCCAAAGTAATTCCAAACACATCCATTTATGACCCAGCTCTTACCACATCAATGAATGCACATTTAACTGGTACAATTGGTATGAATAGTTTGGCCCACTGCGTCGAAGCCTTATATGCAAAAGTCAAAAGCCCGGTTTCTGATTTAATGGCAATAGAGGGAATAAAATCTTTAACATCAGGTCTGCCTAAAAGTATTAAAAGACCCAATGATATAATCGCCCGAGCCGAAGTATTATTCGGCGGTATGTTAAGCGGTTATTGCGTTACACTCGCAGGGATAGCCATCCATCATAAACTTTGTCATGTGCTTGGAGGTCATCACGGCATTCCTCATGGTGAAAGCAATAGTGTCATACTTCCATATGCGATTGCTTATAATGAGACGGCAGCACCATAAGCAATGGAAAAAATTAAAGGCGCCATGAAAACAGAAAGCGCATCTAGTGGAATTTATGATTTTGCCAGAAAAATTGGCGTGCCTAAAAGTTTAAAAGAACTCGGAATGCGTGAAAGTGATCTTGATTTAGCGGCTGCTGAAACAATAGAGCGAACACCATATAACCCAAAACCCTTAGAAATAAAGTCCGTTCGTGAAATGTTACAGCAAGCTTATGAAGGGGTTCGACCTTCAATCTTTTAATATTGAAATAAATTATACTATTTTCTAAACTTGAAATTCATAATCATTCAGAAAGGCGCAAAATGGCATATAAACTTATTGGTAAAGATTTTACTCCACCTGACGTTCAAGCCAAAGTGACCGGCTCCGCAAAATATGCCGAAGATTTTAAAGCCGAAGGAATGGTATATATTAAAATGTTGCTTAGTCCCATGCCGCACGCTGAAGTAACAAATATTGATGTTGCTGAAGCTCTTAAAATGGAAGGGGTTTTTGGTATTTTAACAGCTGATGATGTCCCCGCCATACCACCCCCCGGTAATCCGATACTAACCAATAGTCCTAAATATGTTGGACAGCCGATCCTTGCCATCGCAGCAATTACTGAATCTCTTGCGGCAGACGCTTTGGAAAAAATTAAAGTCAGTTACGAACAAAAGCCATTTACAATTGACCCACTCGTCAGCCTCTATCCAGGTGGGCCCGATGTTTATGATGACATAAACAGTGCAACACGCGGCTTCGAAACCAAAAAGATAAAATGGACAGCCCGCGATTTTGCAGAAGCAGGTGAAGAAAAACTTCCTATGGGTGAACCATCCAAGGAATGGCAGTACGGCGATATCGATGCGGGCTTTGAAAATGCTAGTTATATCATTGACGAAAGTTTCGTTACCGCCAGTAACAGTCACCATAGTATGGAGCCGAGAAGTTCATTTTGTTATTGGCAAAATGGTAAATGCTATATTCACGGCTCAATCCAAAGTCAGAGTTTCTCTATGCCGGCTCTTTCAAAAATGCTCAATATTCCGGCAAAAGATGTCATTCTGATTGCTGAATTTTGCGGTGGTGGTTTCGGTTCAAAAGGCGGGCCTTATCCAGTTATGGTCCTTCCCGCGCATTTTTCAAAAAAAATCGGCCGGCCGTGCATGTTGAGAATTACCCGTGCGGAAGAATATTATCTTGGCTCTGCCAGGTCTGGTTTTCAGGGCAATATCAAGTTGGGTTTTGATAAAAATGGCCGCATCCTTGCCGCCGACCTTTATGTTGTTCAACAAAATGGTTCTGATGCAGGGTTTCCTGATCTTTCGAGCGCCGGTGGTGCTGTATCGCTTGTTTATACACCTCAAAGTATGCGTTGGCGCGGTATTCCTGTGATGACAAATCGCCCGCCATGTGGAGCGCAGCGCGGGCCAGGACAAAACCAAATGGCTGTTGCCGTTGAGCCACTAATGGATAAAGCAGCAAAACATCTAGGTATTGATCGTCTTAAAATTCGTGAAATTAATGCACCTACTCATGACGCTAAATATGATGGTAAACAAGGTGATATCACCAGTTCATATTTACCCGAAGCTCTTAAAATTGGTGCTGAGAAATTCAATTATACCGAAAAGCTTAAACGCAGCGGTGAAAAGAACGGCTCAAAAGTCATCGGCATTGGTGTTGGGCAAGCCTACCATTCAGCAGGCGCCAGTGGTTTTGACGGCTTACTGTGTATCAAGCCAGACGGTAAATTGCATCTCCACTCTGGCGTTGGAAATTTAGGGACATATTCCTATGCAACGACCACACGCGTTGCTGCAGAAGTCCTTGGATTTAATTGGGAAAATTGTATCATCCATAATGGTGATAGCCGTAAAAACTTGCCTTGGGTTTTAGGTCAGTTTGGCAGTAATACTTCATTCACGACCACAAGAACCAACTTTGCCGCTGCCCAAGATGCCAAACGTAAAATACAGGAAATTGCTGCGATGGATATGGGTGGCGAAGCGGATGATTATGATCTTGCAGATGAAAAGGTAACGTCAAAAACCGACCCGTCAAAATCAATGAGCATGGCTGATATAGCTAAGCGGGCAATTGAACTTGGCGGAAAATACGATGGACAAGAAACGCCTGACGATATTTTCATGTTAACCAAAGAAGCAACAGCAGGCATTGCAGGCAGTGGCCTTGTAGGAGTAGCAAAGGATAAGATTGCTTTAACCGGAACTGTTCCTGCTCTTGCGAGCGGGTTTATGATGATTGAATTAGACACTGAAACAGGAAAATTTGAAATCTTGGATTATGTTGGAACGGCAGACTGCGGAACTGTGCTTCATCCAGCGGGACTTGATCAACAAATTCGCGGCGGTGCAATCATGGGTATTGGGATGGCCTCTATGGAAAAAGTGGTTTACGATCCGCAAAATGGTCTTCCCGCCAATGTTGGACTATATCAATCCAAGCCACCATCAATCATGGATGTACCAAGTGATATGATTACGTCCGCCGTAGATAAACCGGATCCTCAAAATCCTGTTGGTGCAAAAGGAATAGGTGAACCATTGATGGGATGCGCAGCTTCTGCATTGATATGCGCAATTTCAGATGCACTTGATGGTCATTATTTTAATCGCACACCTGTGATGCCCGACATGATTATTAATGCGGCCGCCGGACAACCGCAATCTTATAAAAAGTTTCAAGTAAATACGCAATAAGGCTTAAACGTCACGACGATGAATAAGCTTGCGCAGCATGGATTTCAGCATATCAATATCTTCTGCGGAATATCCGTCAAGGACTTCTTCTTCGAACCGTTGAGCACGACATTTAACGGATTTTAAAAATTCGCGTCCTTTTTCAGAAAGGGTAATACATTCTGCATCGTCGAATTTAATTTGTCCATTATCACGCAACCATTTCAATGACATAGAAACCGTTGCCATATCCAGGCGAGTTGATTTTGCAACCTCGGGTGCCGTCATATTTGGGGTTTGGCTAATATGTATCAATATGCGCGCATGCGCAACTGGAATTCCTTCATCCAATAATTCACGATGGAAAGGATCTGATATTTCCCAATAACTTCTTAATAACAAAAGAACTATAAAATCATTGTCTTGAGGTTCTTCAATTTCTGTTGGCTCCGAAAAATGGTTACTAGGGTGTCTTGTAGCCAATCCATATTGTCCGTTTGCGTAAAGGAGCGGTTTCTTATTAGAAATTTCAAAATCTTCAACTTCACCAACAAAAATCGTGTGATCTCCACCCGGATATTGATGAACATTTTTACATTCAAGATATGCGACAGTATCTTTTAACAAAGGCATTCCACATTTGCCTTCAATGATAGTAACACCGTCAAACTTATCGTCTGCAGGATTAGCAAAATTATTTGATAATTCTAATTGGTCTGATGCCAAGACATTTACGGCGAAATGACTAGCTTCTGTAAGATCAACCAGGTTATTGGAACGATTATCCAAACTCCATAAAATCATAGGAGGGTCAATACTAAGTGAGCTAAAGGAATTAACAGTTAGACCTATTTTAGAACCATCTTTTGCTAATGATGTAATTACAGTAATTCCGGTCGCAAATTTTCCGAAACAATTCCTTAGCTCTCTTGCATCTATTTTAGGTGCATCTACTTTAGTCATTACAAATCCTATTTACGGAAATTTATATATTTCCAAACTGCTTTCACCATTTTTTAGCCGGCGGCGCACTTCATCTTCTTTTTCTTCACGAGCATAAGAAGCTTCTATCACGACTTCTAATTTGTTTGCTGGAATAATAACAACGCCGTCACGATCACCAATGACAACATCCCCTAATTTTATATCAACTTCACCAATTCTAATTGGGCTTCCAATACTACCGCCTCGTTCTTTACCGGTTCCCAGAATATTTAAACCTCTAGAAAAAATCGGAAAATTTAAGGCATCAATATCATCAGCATCTCGAACGCAACCGTCTAACACCAATCCATTTATCCCTCTTTCTTGTGCAGCGCAAGTAAGAATATCACCCCAGTAGCCCGCATCAGGGAAATCATCCAAACTGCCTACCAATACATCGCCCTCCTCAGCTTTATAAATAGCTTCATGAAGATTAATATTACTGCGGGCCAAACAGTGAAGTGGATAGACCGTTCCATACACTTTCATATTTTGTGAAATAGGTTTTATCGTTCCCGGCAATGCACCTATCTGACCTGCGGCTTCATGAATTGTTGCCGTTCCAAATTCACCTATTTTCTGAACAAGTTTTGGATCAGGTCGCATGATTATTGCTCCTTCGTTTGTAACGAATGATATTTATTAATCTCACGCGCTTCATCAAGACGCATTCCACTTTCAAGTGCCGCACGAATTTTTTCTTCTGCAGCTTCAATTTTCTCCGCTTGCGTCAGAACCACTTCTTCGTGCTCTTTTGGAATAACAATCACACCATCACTATCCCCGCGCAATAAGTCTCCCGGATGTACTTTTGCATCGCCAATATTAACAGGCACGTTGGTTGCATCTACTTGAACCCTATCCTTTCCTGTTCGCATTGAATAACTTCGGCTATAAACCGGATACCCTAACTTAAGACACATATGCACATCTCTACATGCGCCGTCAATGACAGTGCCTGCAACGCCATTCTTATCTGCAAGATAGGTTAAAATATCACCCCAGACCGTCGCATCTTCGCGACCACCATTGTCAAGAACGACTACTGTACCCGGTTCCAGATCATCAATATAATCACCAACGGTACCCGGCTCAACATCCGCTGGGCCATATTGAATGGTATAAGCACGCCCCGTCATGCGGAAGCTGTGATCTCGTGGCTTAATGCCTAGGCATTGACCTTTAATGCCCAGTTTATCGAGGGCATCACTAATAGTTGCCGTATCTAGTTTTGAGGCACGTTCAACTGCCTGATCCATATTCATTCCTTTACTATAATTACTTCCAATATAGAAACCCGTTGGCGGTTCCAGTGCCTGCTTCTGAACGGTAACATGGGACATAATCAACTACGTCCCCCTTTAATTCGCTATCGAATAATACTCCTGCCGCCGCAATCCAATTTTTAAGTTCCGAGGTCCCTGTTTGAAAATATTTCTCATCCAACGATGTGATCGTTTCAGCGTCTCGCCCCTGAATAGCTGTCATAAACAATTGATCAAGATCTTCATCAATGACAAAGTGACTCATGCCGCCGGATCCGAATACGGCAACCTTCAAATCACTATCCCAATTACGGATTGCTTTACCTACCATTTTGCCAAAATCATAACAGCGCTTTGCTGTTGGTTGGTTAGGCGGAAAAAAAGTATTTGTAATTATTGGTACATTCGGCACCACATTATCATTCATCACTTGGCGATATATATACCCAAAAGCATGTCCAACTCCAGACGACCAATGATCATCATGTTTTGGAATTTTAGTCATCTTTGTAACGTCAAAGCCATCTTTGGTTGCTTGTTTAATAATCAAGTTCGCAAGTTCGGGACAACCATCATATTCCGTATATTCAGGCGGATTATGTCCTGCTTCCGCTGCATGAATTCCGGGGGCCATTCGGGCGATTTGCTCTTCGCTTGCGGGTTCATTATAAAGCGTCTCACCGGAAAAAACTGTGAACGCTGGAATGACATCAGGATTATAAATTTCATTTTGATCATTCCCCATGATCACGGCTACATCCGGTTTTACTTCGTTCCAGATATCAGCCATTTTTGTAATGGCGTCCTGACAACGAGAATGCCGCATAGTGCGTTCATCAATAGATGATTGCTCATTTAAATTTTCATTTTTACGAAGTTCCTTAAGTTCTTCAAACGAATAATTTCCAAGCTTATAAGGATGTGACGGCCTATTTTGATCCGCTTTAACACGCATCAACCACTGCTCCGGTGTCGTTGATAATGTAGGACCATGAGACGTCCACATTCCAAGTACGATTTCAGCCATGTTTAATACCCTTTAAATTTTTCCTGTTATTATAATAACAGATGAATATATCAAGTCAACGCGGATTAGATCACAAAAGACGCCTTAAATAATCCAAAAACTGCTCTTGCTCTTTTCTTGATAATGGTTCCAGAGTTTCTTTGCCTGCCTCTTTACCAAGTGGAATAACAGCATCGACAATTTCATTCCCTTCATCAGACAGGTCTAAAATATGATACCCTAACCCTTCTTCAGTTTGGGTTAAAGTGATCATCCCCTTTTTAATCAACCTATCTACAAGTCCATGGACATTACCGGGTTCCATTCCGATACGTCGACCAAGTTTATTTTGTGAAGTTGGCCCCAATAAACGTAATGAAGTCATCGCAGCAGTTTGCATAGGACTTAATCCAGTAAAAGCGATTTTTTGCTTCATCTTATTTCGAGCTTTATGAAACACGCGCCTTAGTAAATGTCCAACCTGATCTTCTAGGCCGGATTTATTTTCCTTATCGTATTTATCGATAGCCAAAACTTACCTCATTCATTTCTCTATTATGATCATAACAGCAGACACTTTTAATGAAAAGTTTTATTCTTTGGTCCTTAATCTAGATATGATTATTACCAACTATTTTGAATATATTATTTTTCATTTGTTTTTATATGAAATGCTAACGTAAGCTAAAAGAAAAAGAATCATAAAATAAGAGGGAAAACCAATTGAGTGATACATCTGCACAAAAAGTAACCTGGACATCAAAATCTGCATTTTTATTAGCCGCAATTGGATGTGCCGTTGGGCTTGGTAACCTATGGCGTTTTCCGTATATTGCAGGACAAAATGGCGGCAGTGCTTTTATCATGATTTATGTTGGGTTTGTTTTTCTTCTTGGAGTTCCCTTAATAATGTCGGAACTTGCCATCGGACGCGAAGGTAAATTAAGCGCCGTTGGTACAATGCAAAAATTAACCGCACAAGGTTATAACCCTATTTGGAAAATTATTGGCTGGATCAGTGTGCTTGTTCCAGTTCTGGGTTTATCCTATTATTGTGTCATTGCTGGATGGTCCGTTGATTATATATTTAAAGCGGCGATGGGTGATTTCAGCAATATAGATGCCGCTGGATCCGGTGCTATTTTCCAAGAAGCCCAAGATAACTGGCCCGTTCTTATTTTTTGGTTCACTCTTTTTCTTTTTACAACAATTACCATTATCTCACTTGGAGTAAAGAATGGGCTTGAAAAAGCAGTAAAACTTATGCTCCCCGCATTGTTTGTTATCCTCGTATTTCTGGCGATTTATGCAATGAGTACAGGGGACTCAAATAAAGCCATAGAATTTCTTTTGAGCCCTGATTTTTCAAAACTTACCCCAAGGGCCATTCTTGAAGCACTAGGTCAAGCCCTCTTCTCCCTTGCTATTGGTGTAGGTGGATTAATCACATATGGCGCATACCTTCCTGATGATGTATCGTTACCAAAATCAGCCGGTTTAATTGCTATTGCAGATACAATGGTCGCGCTTCTTGCTGGGTTTGCAATCTTCCCTATTGTGTTTGAATATGGCCTAGAGCCAAGCGAAGGACCGGGATTAATATTTGCTACGCTTCCAATTGCATTTGGTCAAATGCCAGGTGGGATTTTATTTGGCACGCTTTTCTTTGTGTTGCTTTCCTTTGCTGCGCTTTCATCAACGATTGGGATGCTAGAGCCCGTGGTTGCATGGTTAGAAGACAGAGGACTTTCCCGCAAAAAAACGGCTTGGATGGCCGGTATGATTGCATGGTCTCTTGGAATTTTCATGGTGCTATCGTTCAATTTGCTCGTAGATTATATGCCCCTTAACTTTATCCCACTATATGAAGGCAAAAATCTATTTGGAATTATGGATTATACGGTAGCCAATGTTTTGATCCCAATTAATGCCTTGATGATCGGACTTTTCGCGGGATGGGCTATGTCCAATGAATTGGCCGAAAAACAATTCGGATTTGCTTATGGTAGCCCGCAGTTTTCATTATGGCGTATAAGCACAAAATATATCGCAACGATTGCCATAACAATAGTCGTTTACGGAATGATTTTTGGTAATCCGTTCTAAGAGCTATTAAAACTACCGATTTAAACTATATTTTTTTGGATCTAATGCTGGTTCATTACCATCAATAATATCAGTAAGCATTTTTGCAGAGCCCGCTGCCATGGTCCACCCAAGTGGTCCGTGCCCAGTGTTGACTAGTAAATTAGCAACATCAGTCTTTCCCAAATAAGGTGATCCATCCACACTAATCGGTCTTAGGCCTGCCCATTCTGTGACTTTATCCTTATCAAAATAAGGCGCAAAATCAGGATATATTTCACTAAGTAAATCATACATATTGGCTAAGCGGTCAGATGTGAGACTTTGATCAAGTCCTGAAAATTCTGCTGTACCCGCTATACGAAGCACATCCCCAAGCGGGGATATAGCCGCACGGAAGCCATCGTCAATAATTGGCATTCGCGGTCCGCCGTTCCAACCATTAAGTGGTACTGTAATTGAATATCCTTTGGCGGGTCTTACCGGAATATTAATACCGATTGATTTTGCAAGCGGTGTTGAATAGCTTCCTGCGCATAAAATATATTTATCCGCTGTCATATCACCCGCACTGGTTCTTACGGCACTAATATCATTATGCTTCTTGATTATTTTTTCGACACGGACACCATAGTTAAACTTTGCGCCTAGTTTCATCGCTTCTTTTTCAATTTCACAGGTGAATTTATACGCATTACCCGCTTGATCATCCGGAAAATGAACGCCACCGGCTAGCTTATCAATAACGGGTTCAAGCGAAGGTTCAGCCTTTAAAAGGTCATTACCTTTAAGCACTTCGTAAGTCATACCGTGCGGTATTAAATGTTCCGAAAGACGAGCAAGTTTTTCAAGACTTTCCATATCCCGAAATACTTTAATAGACCCGGTTGTAATCTGGTCATATTTAATATTTAATTTTTTTCTAAGTTCATCTAATAATTTGACTGAATACCATGAAAGATCAGCACTTCTGTGAATGTTTTCAATATATAACTTTTCACGTGAATTATTTAAGAATGACACACCCCATCCAAGCAATGACGGTAATGCTTTTAATCTTAATAAAAATGGGCTATGCGGATTACCAATTGTGGAAACAAGTGTTTTAAAAATTCCGGGAGCATTCCATGGGTCCGCCATAGACGGCGTAAGCATTCCAGCATTGGCAAAACTTGTTTCTAAGGCGGGGCCTTCTTGACGATCTATCACTTCAATGTCGTGCCCGGATTTTGCCAAATAATAAGCCGTCGTCGAGCCAATAACACCGGCACCAATAATGATAATTTTCATAACTTAAATTATTCTTCTTTGTTTTTAAAAATCTTCCACATACCAATAGTAAAAAGTGGCAGAATGATCAATATGATAAACACATAAGTTAGCGTTCCATAGCCTTCTTTAATTAAATTAACAACACCAAATTCCGTTGCTATTACAATGGCGGTAAATAAAATGACAACTGCAATAAGAGGACGCATAAAACGGGGCATAATTTTATTATGATGTTTATAAGCGACAGCAAAACGTTCATTTATTGAATGGATTAAAGCCGTACCAGTTTCAATAAAAGTTCCAAACAAAATAATCTCAAAAATTATCTTAAAGATTGGCACATCTAAAATCGTTAATAAGTAATTCACCGGTAATTGTTCTTCAATAATATCCGGGTAATAGCCCATCATGGCAACAAAAAAGAAAATAGCAGGTATCGTCGCAATTGGCCCCGCTAGCAATCCAGAAATAAGAGCTTCTTTTCGGGATGTTAAATGGCGAATACAAAAAAGGACCGCCGGAATAGTTGCAAGATTATATCCTGAATATGTAAGACCACTTTGAACCCAGCCGTCACCAATTGGATGATTTGAGAAATTGGCCGCAATTTTATCACCAAAAACAGTCATGCAAAGAATAACAAATGCGGCATACGCGACATAAAGTAAAATCGACCAAGCGCTTAAGAATTTTTCAATAAGGCTTGAGCCATAGAAAACCAATACACCGACAGAAAGCATCATTACGGACGTCCCCCAAATGGGTAAAACACCGTAATTTTCCATTAGCAACGCACCGGCGGCGGCCCCAACGACTGAAATTGTGACAATAATTTGTAGGAAATAAGCGATTTCAAACAAAAAACTAAATCGTCCTAATGTCTGGCTGAAATATGTTTTATAATCAAAACTTTTAGTCATACGTGCCAATTCAAAACAGGCCGCAAGTGTAATACTCCATATGAACATCGCGACTAATATTCCAATAAGGCCGCCAACCGGTCCTGAGCCAAAGAAAAATTCAACAATTTCTCTGCCTGTTGAATATCCCCCCGCAATAATAACCGATTGAAAAATAAATCCCGGCAATAAATATCGTTGAAAAAAACTTGCCATTCACGCTTCCTCTACTTTTATCAAATAAGCATGACATTTATAATTGTTTGATGCAAAGGCATTTTTTGTATATCGTCAGTGGCATTATGAGAGTTGCGGAAAATTAATGAATAAACCGATCAATAAAAAAACACAAAATTCTAAACCGATTGATGACTTAACGGGCATCGAAGTCAAAGATGACTTTGAACGTTTCGAACAGAAATTCGATATATATTGCCGTGCCATGTGGGATCCACAAATAAAGTCAGAAAAATCAGATAAGTTTTTTGAGGGCTATTATATGCCCTATGCAAAAGCACGTAAAACAGATGGGTTTAGCCAAAAAGATTATGCCTTTCGCAATGCGGCGTGGCACGTGAATAATGTTATTCGAGATATTGAAAAGTCAGGTGAATTCAGAAAAGAAAAACCGAATGAAATACGAAAAGAAGGTTTTTGGGATTATTATACTTCGCATGATGAAGGATGGCCGGAACCTTACCCATATGAAAGCGCCGCCGAAGCGACACGCGATTTAAAAAAAGTGGCCGGGTTTTGTGGGGTCGGCGATCTAGGTGTTTGCGAATATGACGAAAGATGGATGTATAAATCCATTTTCTCCATGCAGGGGAACGGTCAAAAGCCACAAGAAATTCCAGATGATATTCCAAATGTAATTGTCACTTTAGAACCTATGGATCGAGAACTTATTAAAACGGTCCCGTCTGCATTATCCGGTGCAGCCACAGGTCTTGGCTACACTTTTGATGGTGTCGCAATTATCACACTAGCGCAATATATTCGCAATATGGGATATCGCGCATATGCGACGCTTAATGATACTGCTTTGTGTATACCGCTTGCATTGCAAGCGGGGCTTGGTGAAGTGGGCCGTCATGGCATGCTGATCAATGAAAAATATGGCCCACGTTTTCGTATTGGTAAAATATTCACCGACATGCCGCTTGAAATCAACAAGCCCAAAAAATTTGGCGTCCAAGAATTTTGCACAACATGTGACCGCTGTGCTGTCGCGTGCCCGCCAAATGCCATACCCTTCGATGCACCAAGTGATCACGTCCATAGTGAAAGTAATATCAAAGGGGTGGTGAAATGGACACCTTCTGCGGAAAAATGTTTTAAATTTTGGTGTAATCAAAATACAGACTGTATTATTTGCATAAGATCATGTCCTTATAATCGTGATTTTTCTAGATTACGTCATCGTCTATGGTTAAAGCTCGCTAAAAGTCCTTTTAAGAAACTGGCATTAAAACTAGATGATCTTTTTATGGATCGCGGTAGATTAAAAACCAGTTGGTGGTGGCGGCCGGAACTTAAAAAACAAGATGAGGCAGAAGCCCCAAAGCGCAAAAAGAAAAATAAGAAATAATCCACACGCCACGACTATAGGTTTATTATCATTTTAAAGCTATCTTGTGGAATGATTTTCACCTATAAAACCCTAAACATATTATGAGACATCCACAATGATTGAAGTCGGTAAATACCATACACTTGAAGTGATCAAGCATCTTGATTTTGGCATAATCCTTAAACATGATGATGAAGAAATATTGCTTCCTACACAATCATTACCACAAGACGAGAAACTTTGGGACATTGGGCAGTTTCTTGAAGTATTTGTCTATCTTGATTCAGAAGATCGCCCTATCGCTACTACCGACATACCATCTGGTACTGTTGGCGATAGCGTTTTGCTTACTGTTGTAGGCCAGAGCGATTTTGGCACATTCATGGATTGGGGATTAACAAAAGATCTTCTTGTACCTTTTAAAGAGCAAAATAAACCTATGAATATGGGACGATCTTATGTGGTACATATCTTTCTCGATAAATCAGATCGTATTGCAGGATCAACTAAGCTCAGTAATTATCTTGACGAATTTAACGATGGGAAATTCGAATTTCGGGAAGAAGTGGACCTCCTGATCGCGGGAAGAAGTGATTTAGGATATAAAGCCGTTATCAATAATTCCCACCTCGGGTTAATTCATCAAAATGAAGTTGTGCGCCCCTTAAAAAGCGGAGACAAACTTAAAGGGTATATCGGAGAATTACGTGAGGACGGCCGGATTAATTTAACTCTACAAAAGTTCGCTTATGAGGTGAGAGAGGAACTCTCTGATGTCATTCTCAAATATATGCAAGATCATGGTGGCATTATAGGATTAACGGATAAAAGTCCACCTGGTGAAATTAATGCGATTTTTCATGTTAGCAAATCAAACTACAAAAAAGCTTTAGGGAAATTATTTAAGGAAGGTAAAATCACCTTCCACGAAAAAAGTGTGCGTTTAATTCAAGAATAAATGATCAATGAACTTAATTGGCTCTCATATGTTCTGGAATTATTCGCTTTTCCAATATTTCGAATAAAATTTCAACGATAATCGCAAGACAGGCTGCCGGAATAGCACCCTGTAAAATTAGATTAGTATCATTTAGCGCGAGCCCTGTAACAATCGGCTCCCCTAGACCGCCCGCTCCAATAAATGCGGCAAGTGTTGCGGTACCAATGCAAATAATCGTTGCCGTTTTAATGCCCGCTAAGATATTCGGCAAGGCTAATGGAAACAACACATTTCTGAGTTGTTGGAACTTCGTCATTCCGATAGCACGAGACACATTTACCAACACCGGATCTATGGTGGTTAACGCTGTAACCGCACTTCTTAATATCGGTAACAGTGAATATAGAAAAAGAGCGGTAATAGCAGGTATTTCACCGATGCCGAAAATTGGGATCATTAACGCAAGCAAAGCTATTGACGGAATTGTTTGTAATAACCCTGTAAAATAAATGACGGACCGCGATAATTTAACCGATCTAAATATTAAGAAGGCAAGCACTAAAGCGACTATACAACCAATTGAAAGGGCGATGATAGTTATTTTTACATGTGTAATAGTGTTTTCAATTAGTTTAGATAAAACGCCATCTTGACTTTCTACTGTTGTATTGGTGTCAATTAATCCTTCGCTTTTTAAAAAAGCATTTGCCACTTCACTAAAGGTTTTTTGGTTTATAACCACTTCAGAATTTAAAAGGCGCATTTTGTCGTCATCTAAACGGCCTACTAGCTGATTAAGAATTTTCATAGCGTCTTCTGGGAAATCATTGCGAGTTAACGATGCACCAAAATATTTTGGGAAAAAATCAAGATTATCCTGAAGAATAATTAATCCATAGCGCTCTATATCACCGTCCGTTGTGAAAGCGTCTGTCAAATCTATTTCACCTTCATCAATTGCTTTATAAGCCAAGCCATGCTGAATTCCCGTTGGCGCAAATTCAAGGTTATAAGCTACTTTCATAGATGGCCATCCATCATCACGATTGATGAATTCATGACTAAAATTGACCTTCAAATCTGAATGATCTTTCAAATCCGAAATGGTCTTTAAACCTCTTTCATCTGCTAAAGTTTTCTTAATTGCCATTGCATATGAATTATTAAATCCGAAAGGAGAAAATATTTTCATATTTCGCGCATCTAAAATTGCTTGGTAATCTTTTAGATTAGGATTTTCACCAACACTTTCATCGCTTGTAAAAATTGCTTCGGATATGGTGCCCGTATATTCGGGATATAAATCTATTTCACCTTCGGCTAATGCATTATAACAAATCAGTGTCCCGCCAAAGCCGAATTTACGATCTATTTCATAGCCACTATTCTCTAACACTTGGGCCATAATTTCTGCAAGAAGATAGCTTTCTCCGTGCATTTTACTACCGATAACAATTTTTTCGTTCGCAGCAAAAACAGAGCCACTCAATAAAAAAATGGCGGCAAAAAAAAGAAGGAAATATTTAAGTGCCGAAGCGAAGGTGATTTGTCAGACCCTGATTGTTTTTTGATAATCAAGTATTGAACAAATCACCATTGATGTCAAACGACTTACCGCGGTAAAAGATGAACCCCGGCGAGCATACATCTAACCGAACCTCCCGCGAGTTCAATCGTCGGAATTTCAAGCGGTAAAATTTCCGTATTTCTTTCAATAATCGCTTTTTGTTCATCGGTTAATACGTTATGCGCTCTTGCTGAAATCGCTAAAACACGTCTATCACGACTTTGAAGCTCTATGGCATTACCTGCGAAATTGGCTATCTGATCATTACTAAGCGCAATGACTTTACGGCCAGAGCTTTCAAAACGTGCAACGATCTCTTCGCGTCTTTTAGCATCATCAAACAAATCCAATCCAATCATGACGAAATCCGTAGCGATACACATTAAAACATTCGTATGATAAACAGGCGTGCCGCTTTCATCACATGCATCGAATGCCATTGGCTCATAATTAAAATGGGTACAAAATCTTTCTAATGCAACAGGATCAGCACGGTTTGATTTTGTAACATATGCAACGCGATCAATATGATCCAAGACCATTGCACCTGTCCCTTCAAGGAAAAGACTATCAGGTTCAAGGCCTGAATAATCAATAATATCTTGAACGCGATAATTTTCTTTAAGCATTTCAATTACATCATAGCGACGTTCACGACGACGATTTTCTGCAAACATTGGATAAATGGCCACATGCCCACCCGAATGGGTTGAAAACCAATTATTGGGAAATACGGAATCTGGCGTCTCTTTGCTCTCATCTTCAAAAATGTGAACATTTATACCTTTTTTTTCTAATGTCTCGGCAACCTTAGTTGCTTCTGCATAAGCTGATTTTGCGATTTCTTGCTCGCTTAAACCATCACCACTTTTTTGAAAACTATTGTCCTTAGCCGTTTGCCAATTTGGCGAAAAATTATGCGGACGGATCATGATAACCGCAGCTGGTGCTTGTACACTACGCTTTTCCATAACAGTCTCCTTTAATTTTTAGCGGCTCTTAAAACCATACCAAATAAATCACGTGGATCATCGGGATCAGCAAGCATATCAAGGTTTTGATAATGGCCTGTCTCTTCAAGTTTATCGCGAATATAGCGTAATGCTGAAAAGTCCTCGATGGCAAAGCCAACGCTATCAAATAATGTTATTTGTTTTTCATCTGTACGGCCCTCTATTTCGCCTGTCATCACTTGCCATAATTCTTTCACCGGATAATCTTCATCCAATTGTTGGATTTCACCTTCAATGCGTGTTTGTGGTGGATATTCAACGAATATTTCAGAACGCAAAAGAATATCTTTATGAAGTTCAGTTTTACCCGGACAATCGCCACCAATGGCATTGATATGAACACCTGATCCGACCATATTATCGGTTAAAATTGTTGCATATTGCTTATCAGCTGTAACGGTTGTGATAATTTCTGCACCTTCCACAGCCATTTGCTCACTATTACATTTGATAGCATTTAAACCACGACCTTCAAGGTTCGCCATGCAGCGGTCAGAAGCGCTCGCATCAATATCGTAAAGACGAACATTTTCAATGCCGCATATTGCTTTAAAGGCGAGTGCTTGGAACTCTGATTGTGCGCCATTACCAATCATGGCCATCGTTTTTGATCCCTTAGGCATCAAATATTTTGCAGCCATTGCTGATGTGGCAGCCGTACGAAGCGCCGTTAAAATTGTCATTTCAGTGAATAAAACCGGGTATCCCGTGTTCACATCTGAAAGAACACCAAAGGCTGTTACAGTTTGCAAACCATCTTGAGTATTTTTTGGATGACCGTTCACATATTTAAAACCATAAACTTCGCCGTCGCTGGTTGGCATTAATTCAATTACACCTTCTTGCGAATGTGAAGCAACGCGCGGCGTTTTATCGAAAAGTTCCCAACGCTTAAAGTCATCTTCTAGATATTCGCAAATACCTAACATCATTTCTTCGACACCAAGTTCTAGAATTATTTTCATCATGTCATCAACACTGACAAAAGGAACCAAATTCAAATCTTTATTCACTGTATTCGTCATAGCAAACTCACTTTAGATTCTGCGTCTTAAAAGACACTAGTTGATTAAAAACATATAATATCAATGCTAAATTTTAGACACAATGTCATTTTTTTATAAAAATTGATGATAAATATATAAATATGACATACATTATTAGTAATATTGTCAATTATTAGGTTTTTACATGAAAAATAGTCGTGATGAAATATCCAAATATTCTTATGATCATTTAGACCGGGAATTAATATCCTTATTACGTAATGATGGAAGAGCCCCCCTTTCAAAACTAGCCGACATATTAAAAGTATCACGTGGGACGGTACAAAATCGATTAGATCGTTTACTCGCATCCGGAACCTTGCATGGCTTCACGGTTAGAGTACGCGAAGATTATGATCAAGATACAATTAGAGCTCATATGATGATTGAAGTAGTTGGAAGATCAACATCGCAAGTCATTCAAAAATTAAGAGGCATGCCTGAACTTCAAGTATTACATACAACCAATGGCGCCTGGGATTTAGTCGCTGAAATCCAAACTTCCAGTTTAAGTGAATTTGATCGTGTTTTAAGAGATGTCAGAATGATCGATGGCGTGTTAAATAGCGAAACAAGCATACTTTTAAGCACGCTTTAAGAGCTTATTGAATTTAGCAGTTCGCTTACATATTCATCTTGTGGATTATTTACGATTTCTTCTGTCATACCACTTTGAATAATTTTACCGTCTTTAATTACAACAATATTATCGGCTAGCTTTATCGCTTCTTCCATGTCATGGGTTACAATAACTATGGCTCTAGCTTCGGCCTTTTGTAATTTTAAAAACTCTTCGTGGATGTATCCTTTTGTGATCGGATCAAGTGCTGAAAAAGGTTCATCAAGAAGCAACAATTCTGGGTTCAGCATCATAGATCGACAAAGGCTCACACGTTGCTGTTGTCCACCAGACAGATTATGCGGAAAGCGATCTACCAATTCTTTCTTCAAATTCACCAGTTCAATTACGTAATGTGCCCTTTGTTCAATTTTATCCTTAGACCACTCATTTAATTTCGCCATAACAGTAATATTTTCATAAACTGTCATATGAGGAAACAATCCGCCTCCCTGCACCGCATATCCCATTTTTTTTCTTAAATCGGTGATGTTTTCATAATCAACTTTTTCATCAAAAACTTCAACATGACCATTCGACGGTTTCGTTAATCCATTCACCAATTGCAGTAGCGTTGTTTTCCCGCTACCGCTTTCGCCAACAAGAGCCGTGGTTTCATTATCAGAAATTTGTAGATTAATATTTTTTAATACGGTCACATCACCATATTTTTTGGAAATATTCTGAAATTCAATCGCGTATTTTAAAGAGATAAAATCACCTCATTTTAAAAAGTTAATATAAATGTGGCACCGCCACCTACGGTTTTTGTTAAGCTCACGGTTCCACCATGTGCAATCATCACTTGTCTCGTCAGCGCAAGCCCTACGCCTGATCCTTCTCTTTTCGTTGTATAAAAAGGAACAAATATTTTTTCAGCCAAATCTGCCTCTATTCCGGGGCCATTATCATAAACTTCTATAATGATGCGCCCACGTTTGTTAATTTTTGCTGATAGTCCAACTTTCGCATTTTCAGTATTTTCCAACGCTTCAGCTGCATTTTTCATCAAGTTAATTAGCATCTGCTCTAGCATTTCTGGGTCTGCAGAAACCTCAAGTCCATCTGTTGAAACATTCATTTCCAACTCAATGTTCTTAGTTTCCCAATCAATGGTCGCAACTTTAACGACATCTTCAAATATTTTTCTAACGACCAACTGTTCTTTTTCAGGAGGCGGCAACCGAGTTAAACGACGATAACTTTGCACAAAATGCATTAAGCTGTCTGAGCGGCGAGCAACGGTATCTACGGCATCACGCACATCCGTTAACTCATCAACAAGTTCTTGCTGACCTTTTACTTTTTCTATGGCATCATCCACCAAATCCGTTGATGTTTTAGCAAGCGAAGATACGGGAGTTATACTATTCATAATTTCATGAGTTAAGACGCGCACCAAGTCCTGCCATGCTTGAAGTTGAGCAACATCGAGTTCGCTTTGGATATCCTGCAATGATATGAGCTTTTCAATTTTACCAGCTGAAATTATCTGCGTAGAAGCGATCGTTAACTTCTGTTCAACGTCATCAATTTTAAAGGTTACCAAATGACGTTCACCTGGCGCTAATGTCAAAACTTTCTTTCTAAACTCGTCACCAAACTGCGCGAGATCCGCAATGCGTGTCACGTGTGTCGAGCCAAACAAGCGCCGCGCCGCATTGTTATGAATTGATATGGTTCCATCCCCATTTAATGACATTAACGGAACAGGTACATGTTCGATTAACGCCTTTAAGTGCTTTAAATCTTCTTCTTGTTGACCGCGCAACTGACGAAACCGTTCTAAAATATCTGTAATTGCTTCGCCTAGCTCGATGAAACCGGCCCCCATTCCGGCATGATCAAATTTTTGGCCAAAATCACCATAACGCATGGCGTCCAAAAAACGTGTTAAATCATCATTGGTTAATTTAACGAACCTTACAATTTCAAAAATCTGAAATGTTGCAATGATGGTTATTAAAAGGCTAGCAGCAAGAAACCCCGGACTAATAACCAATATCGCGAGGCTAGAAACCGTGATAAACAATAAAACCAACCGAATAGTCAGCAATAAACTAAACCGCTTAAAACCCATATTTTTCCATCCTTCGATAAAGGGCTGCACGCGTTAAGCCCAACTCTTTAGCCGCATGGGAAATGTTATACCGATGTTTTTTTAATGATCTTTCGATTAAGGCATGTTCCATCCGTTCAAGATTTAAATTTCCGTCAGGCAATTCAATTTCTTCTGTTCCCGAATTCGTTTTAATGCTTAATTTATTCTCAACTTCACCGGCGCTGGTTGGATGGCTTTCTAGTGAAAAATCATTTGCTGTAAATGTTGCACCCTGGCTTAAAATTACCGCCCTTTCAATGGCGTGTCGCAACGCTCGCACATTCCCGGGCCATTCATATTCAATAATTGCCGATTGCGCCTCATCTGATAGTTTCTTTAATGGCTTATCATATTTGCGGCAATAAATATCAATATAATAGTTTGCGATCTCTTTAATATCTTCAGTTCTTTCACGAAGCGAGGGTACATTTATTTCAACCGTATTTAAACGAAATAATAAATCCTGCCTAAACCTACTTTCATCATTAAGCTGTTTTGTGGTCAAATTTGTTGCCGCAATAATGCGCACATCGATATCTACGGGCTGATTAGCACCAACAGGTGTGATCTTGCGTTGCTCGAGGACCGTTAATAGCTTTGTTTGCAAATGAAGCGGTAAGTTTCCAATTTCATCTAAAAACAATGTCCCGCCAGATGCTGCTTGAAAACGCCCTACGCGATCACTTTTTGCATCGGTAAAGGATCCCTTCTTATGGCCAAAGAGTTCACTATCAAAAAGACTTTCACTAATAGCCCCCATATCAACACTTAAGAATATTTCATTCGCTCTATTTGATTGTCTATGGAGCTCACGCGCCACTAATTCTTTGCCAGTACCATTCTCACCAAGGATTAAAACATTTGCATCCGTTGGTGCCGCTCGCTCAATTATCGATTGAATGTTCCTAAGCGCATCTGATGAACCAATAATCTGCTGCCCGCCGCGCTCTTCAACCAATGTTCGGTTTGCTTGCCTTAAATTCGCAGCTTCATCACGGGTTTTTCTTAATTTAACAGCCGCAGAAAGCGTCGCGACCACCTTTTCATTTTGCCATGGTTTCGATACAAAATCCGTCGCGCCCATTTTCATAGCTTCAACAGCAATATTGACACCGCCATGTGCCGTAATCATGATCACTACCGCTTCAGGATCAATTTTCATAATTTCAGCGAGCCAATGAAATCCTTCATCACCGGAACTTCTACCGGGTCCAAAATTCATATCCAATAAAATTGCGTCAAAACTTTCCTTTTTTAAAATTGTTGGAATTTCATCCGGTTGACTAATGGTTCTGACAGACGCGAAATGACGCTTTAGCAATAATTTTCCTGCGATCAAAATATCTTCATCATCATCAACAATTAAAATGGAACCGCGTTTTTCCATAAATATTCCTTATTCTAAATCTGTTCGGTATCGTACACCACTGTTCGTTATTGAACATTATATACTGTACGAATTCGAACAGTAAAGAATTAAATCATTGAAAATCAATAGTTTAATAATTGGCACGGTCTTTGCTCATTATAAGGATATCGTATTAATTAAATGAAGTTATCAAGATGACAAAAATGGACAATAATATAAATAAATCCTCAGCAGCCCACGCCGGTGTCGGAATGGATCGCGTAATTGAGAAAAAAAGAAACCCCATAAAAATGGCGATGATCGGCGGCGGCATTCTTATAGCCTTTGTCGTTTTATACTTAATCTACGAAAGCGTCAGTGGCGGAAGAACATTCCGTGTTGATGAAAGTCGCTTAGTCGTCTCGCAGGTAAGCAGTGGTGTATATGAAGATTATATTCCAATTCGTGGCAAGGTCACGCCTCTTACCACCGTGTTCGTTTCCGCAACGGAAGGTGGACGCGTAGAAAAAATTCTGGTTGAAGACGGCGCAATAGTTCAAAAAGATCAAGCGATTGTTGAATTATCAAACCCAACCTTACAATTAAATGTTTTTGAAAATGAGGCACGCGTCGCAGGACAATTAAACGCGATGCGTACCCTTGAGCTTCAATTGGAACAAAATCGGCTCCGTCACATAACGAATATCACCACGCTCGAATATGAAATTCAGCAAATGACTAGAAACATTGATCGTTACCGCAGACTTTATGCCAATGGAAACTATACCAAAGCACAAATGGATCAAGCTGAAGAAGACCTAAACTATAAATTAAAAATGCTTGAGATCACTAAACAATCACAAGAAACCGATGCACGCATGCAAGAAACACAACTTGAACTTTCCACATTAGATACAGAAAACCTTGAGCGAAATCTTGAAATTGCAAGAACAAGCTTAGATAATTTAAATATGAAAGCGCAAATTGAGGGCCAACTATCCGGCTTTGATCTTGAGCTTGGTCAGACAGTTAGTCCGGGCACTGCCATTGGACAAATTGACGATCCTTATAACTTTAAAATGGAAGTACAGGTTGATGAGTTTTACTTAAATCGCGTCGATCTTGGTCAAACTGGTGTATACGTTCGCCCAGGTGACAATGAGGAATTTCCAATGCGCATTAAGAAAATTTACCCCGATGTGCAAAATAACCAATTTAAAATTGATATGGTTTTTACGGAAGAACAACCCGAAGATATTCGTCGCGGCCAAACATTACAGTCAAAGCTAACACTAGGTGACAGCGCTGAAGCAACCTTAATTCCAAATGGCGCCTTTTACCAAGACACTGGTGGAAGTTGGATCTTCGTCGTCAGTGACGATAATCAATTCGCGGTCAAAAGAAACGTGCGCTTAGGCCGCAAAAACAACAATTATATCGAAGTTATTCAAGGGCTCGTGGTAGGCGAGCGGGTCATCACTTCCCCATATACAAGCTTTATGGATATGGACCGATTGAAACTAACCGAAGAATAAAATTAGAATTTAAAAAAGAAGGACACGTAAATGTTAAAATTACAAGACTTAGTAAAGGCATACCGAACGGATGAAGTTGAGACGGTCGCTTTAAACAATGTAAATATAGAAATTGAAACTGGCGAATTTGTTGCGATTATGGGACCGTCTGGTTGCGGCAAATCAACGCTCTTAAATATTATTGGCATGCTTGATACCCCAAGTAGCGGCCATTATTTCTTTAAGGACGAAGATGTCGCTGGATATTCAGAAGCCCAACTTGGAGTTATTCGCAAGCAACATATCGGCTTTATCTTTCAAAGCTTTAACTTGATCGATGAGTTATCTGTATTTGAAAACATTGAACTAGCCCTTCTTTATCATGACATCCCGGCAAGCGATCGCAAAGAACGCGTTAATGCCGTTATGGATAAAGTCGGCATAGCCCACCGTGCAAAGCATATGCCAAGCCAGTTATCAGGTGGTCAACAACAACGTGTTGCCGTTGCCCGCGCCGTTGTTGGCAATCAAAGCATGATCCTCGCCGATGAGCCAACTGGTAATCTTGATACCGCGCATGGTCAAGAAGTGATGGAAATGCTGCAGAAATTAAATGAAGAAGGAACAACCATTGTGATGGTAACGCATAGTCCCTCTCACGCAGATTACGCGCGTCGCACAATTAATCTTCTAGATGGACATGTTGTGACAGAAAGCATGCGTGCATAATTTCTGAGCTCTTTTGAAGGGAATGGGAGTAGGGACCCAGCTCAGGATAAGCAAAATGTTACTTACAAACTATTTATTCCCTAAAAAGCGAATAGAAAAGAGATTGAAATGTTCCAAAATCACGTAAAAATCGCAATCAGAAGTATTTTAAAAAACAAACTCTATGCCATTATTAATATACTGGGTTTAACGATGGGGCTCTCCATATATCTTTTTGGCGGACTGATGGCTAACTATGAATATACACATGATACTTTTTTCAAAAATTATGATCGTGTTTATACTATTCGTGGGGAAGTGAATCCGTTAGCAGGAATAGGCATTGGTCAAGTTGACAATGTCCCTTCCGGCGTCGCGCCGGTTATGAAAGCTGAACTTGAAGAAGTAGAGGCAATTGCGAGAACAATTTTTAGAGATTTTCTGGTTTCAATCAACGAGGACAATTATTATGAAAATGTCAGATTTGCCGATGCTGAGCTTCTAGATATATTTGATTTTGAATTTATTATTGGTGATAAAAGTGCACTTTCAAATTCAACCGGTATTATTATTTCTGAAAGTTATGCGAAAAAGTTTTTTGGTGATCAAGACCCTATAGGAAAAACAATAACACTTGATCATGAGCATGATCTTTCGATCAATGCCGTCATCCGTGATTTACCACAAAATTCACATTTTAGTTCAGGTGTGCTTCCCATGTTAACACGCCCACTGAACATTATCATTCCAATGAGCGCGATGGAACGAATTACAGATTTTCAACCCGACACAAATTGGACGAGCACTTCAACAGGGAATTTAACATATGTTATGTTGCCAGAAACACTTGATCAGCAATGGTTACAAGACCAATTACCCGGCATATATGAAAGACATTTCCCAGAAGAACAAAGAAGTTTTCTAAGCGGTATGCTTACGCGGCCACTCATTGACGCCAATACGGCACTTTGGGATACTATTGGCTTACCGGTAATTACCATAATTGAAATTCTAGGGTTAATGGTTTTGATTATTGCTTGCGTAAATTACACAAACCTTGCAACGGCGCAATCAATGGGACGCTCACGTGAAGTTGGGCTTCGAAAAACATTAGGCGCTGGAAGAACTCAGTTATTAACACAGTTTATCATCGAGAGCATTACAACCACTATGATCGCACTTGTTCTCGCGATAACAGTATTGGAAATAATTATACCATTATTCAATTCAGCAACCGGAAAAATCTTATCTATTGATTACCTAAGTGATTTACCGATGTTATTGGCCACGGCACTCATCGTCGGTTTAGTAGCTGGCGCTTATCCCGCATATGTGATCTCTAAAGAATCTCCTATCTCTGCATTAAGGGATAGTGGGCGAAAAGGCCGTGGTGCCGTTTGGATTAGGGCATCAATGATAGCAGTGCAGTTTATATTCTCTGTTGGAATACTTGCCGCCGTTCTCGTAGTTTATGAACAAAACAAAAAGGTAGAAGAAAACAGTCAAATTTTTCCAAAAGAACAAGTTTTCACGCTAGATCGATTAAATGTTGAGCAAATGGAAGATCGTCATGAGGTTCTTAGAAATGAGATCATGAATATTCCTTATGTGGAACAATTTTCACTTTCCTCTCAAGTCCCATATGAACAAACCAATACCAATATTAAAGCATCAAGAGTTTTAAACGATTTTTCAGCAGCAATTAATTTTAATCAGCTCAATATTGATGATCAATTTGCCGTTCTTTATGACATTCCAATTGTTGCAGGACGCAATATTTCCCGCGATATTGCAATGGATACGCATATCCGCGAAAATAAAGCTGTAAACGTATTGGTAAATGAAATTGCTGCAAAAGTCATCGGTTTTGAATCATCTGCAGCCGCCGTCGGACAAGTTTTTTATGAAGATGAAGGCGATAGAGGCATCACAACATATACTATAGTAGGTGTACTAGAAGACCGTAATATACTAGGCATGTTTAATGATGTTAAACCCTTCTTTTTCTTTAAGCGTGATGCTTCCTACCGAGTAGCATCAATAAAACTATCAAAGAATGCTTCATTTGATGTGGTTGATGATATTGAAGAAGTGTGGACGGAAGTCTATCCGGATTATCCTATGCAAGGAAAATATCTTAATGAGACATTCCAAATGGTTTATATGTTATTTGAATTGGCAACATCATCACTGGCAACCTTTGCGCTTTTCGCGCTCTTTTTAGCGGCGATTGGCTTATTTGGTCTTGCGGCCTATATGGCAGAACAGAAAACACGAGAAATTGGCATCCGAAAAGTACTGGGGGCAAGCAATAATCAAATCATTAGGCTCCTCATTTGGCAGTTTTCCACGCCCGTGTTATGGGCAACCCCAATCGCACTAGGGCTTTCTTATTATGCATCCAACAAGTATCTAGAGATTTTCGCGGACCGTATAAGTTTACCTTATGGAATGTTGTTGGCAGCAGGAATTGGCGGCATTGTGATTTCTTGGCTTACCGTTGCAACACAAGCCTTCACAATCGCAAAAACCAACCCTGTTAATGCGCTTTATCATGAGTAAACTTATGACTTGATAAATGTCTTCCCTAAATGCAAGATGTCAAAAAGTATATAGGGAAAATAAAATGAAATATTTATCGCAAATTGCTGTCATCATCGGAGCATTGTTTTTAAGTTCTTGTGCAGAACCAGAGGTAAAACAAGAAGCCAGTAAAATACTTACCAATGCAGTGGTTTGGACCGGAGTTGATGAGCAGCCATGGGCGAACACTATTGTCATAGATAATGACCGTATTATTGCAGTCGGCGATGAGGGCCTAACATCGCAATATAACGCTGCACAAGTAATCGATGCAGAAGGCAATATGATCCTTCCCGGCTTTATTGATAACCACGTGCATTTTATGGATGGCTCAAGTTCACTCGCCAGTGTTCAAACGATTGATGCAACCACTGAACAACAATTTGCTAATATCATCATGGATTATGCCAAGACCATGCCAAATGGCGAATGGATGCTTGGTGGCATTTGGGATCATGAAAAATGGGGCGGAACCCTGCCCCATAAAGACTGGATTGATGAAGGTACAGGAGACAATCCAATTTTCCTTTACCGTACTGATGGGCATATCGGTTTTGTAAATTCAAAAGCGCTGGAACTGGCGGGTGTAACAAAAGATACACCCGATCCCGAAGGCGGTGTGATCGTTCGTGATGCAGATGGTGAACCAACAGGAACCTTGATCGATACGGCAATGTACCTTGTTTCAAGAATTTATCCAGCGCCGAGCGATGATAGAATTGATGTCATATTTGACACAGGTATCAAAGAAGCACTTGAAAATGGGGTCACACAAGTTCACAGCATTGATATGGGTGTTTGGGATAATCTTCCAATTTTTAATAGAGCGAAAGAACAAGAGCGCCTTAAAATTCGTGTTAATTATTATACCCATATTTCAAAACGTCATGAACTTGCTAATATGATTAACACAGAAGGAAAAGGCGATAACTGGCTAAGGTTTGGTGGTGTAAAAGTCATGGCTGACGGTGCGCTTGGTAGCGGAACGGCATGGTTTTATGAACCCTTTAGCGACGAACCTGATAACAGCGGTTTTCCCATTCGTCCCATGGATGAATTAAAAACCATGCTGCAAGAATCCCATGACTATGGTTTCCAACTTGCTATTCACGCAATTGGCGACAAAGCAAATGATGAAGTGCTCAGGATAATTGATGAAATTGGCGCCAAAGATAACCGTCCACGAATTGAGCATGCACAACATTTAAAAAAACATGCATTAGAAAGATTTAAAGAGCTTAATGTTACCGCGGCGGCTCATCCTTATCATGTTTATGATGATGGTCGCTTCGCAGAAGGCCGAATTGGAAAAGAAAGACTTTCTGAGATTTATTCCTTTAAATCTTTAATGGATGCCGGCGTTAATGTGTCATTCGGATCAGATTGGTTTGTCTCACCCATGCGTCCACTGCTTGGTATCTATGTTGCAACGACTAGACATACTGCTGATGGCAATAACCCCACGGGCTGGATACCAGAAGAAAAAGTCACCGTAGAGCAAGCCGTCAAAGCATATACAATGAACAATGCCTGGATTGGTAATCAGGAAAATGATTTGGGTACCATCGAAGCTGGAAAGCTAGCTGATCTTGTGATTATAAGTGATAATATCTTTGAAATTGATCCAGCCGATATCAAAGATACAAAAGTATTAATGACCATAATCAATGGTGATATAAAATATCGAGCCGATTAAAGGACAAAGATAATGAATAGAATAATAGGTATTTTTATTTTTTTTGTATTTTGCATGACTAATGTTCATGGAAAAGAGTTTGCAGGATATGTCAGTAGCGCCAGTCCAGAAGCCACTGAAGCAGGTATAAAAATTCTTAAAAATGGTGGTAATGCATTTGATGCAGCAATTTCAGTATCCTTAGCCTTAGGGGCTAGTGAGCCTGCGGGGTCAGGAATTTTTGGACAAACCGTTATGTTGGTTCAACCAAAAGAAGGTGAACCCTTTGTTATTCATGGCACGACCCTCTCGCCTGCAAATATTCCTGATGTGGTATCCAGAAAACATTTAACACAAGGCAGAACAGCATCAACAATTCCATCTAATTTAAAAGTGTTATCATTCACACATAAAAATTACGGAAGCGGACAGTTTTCATGGAATGAATTATTAGAACCAGCGATAGATCTTTATGAAAATGGCATTCTAATTGGAAATTTCAGATATCTAGCTTCAAATAATTACAGATCCGCCTTTAATATTCAAAAAGAAGCCGCAGATATTTTTCTAAAAGAAAATGGGTCCCCATACCTAATAGGCGAAATTTTTAAACAACCTAAGATGGCTAAAACCCTTAAACGCATAGCCGAACTGGGCGCCGAAGAATTTTATCGCGGCGAAATGGCAAAGAATATTGCAAAAGACATGTCAGAGAATGGTGGTTGGATTACATATGATGATCTCGCAAACTTTCCCGATCCAAAAATCATTCCAACCATCCAAACCGATTATAAAGGATATGAAATACACTCCCTTCCCCCTCCCTATGGTGGTTGGATCATGTTACAAATTCTAAAAATATTAGAACAATCTGATACCGCTGATATAGATGAAGACAATTGGAAAAGACGTATTGAGCTTTTAAATGCCATGCGTTTGGGACACGGTGAACGCACAAATAATCCGGTTTCCGGCTTTTATGATTATGGCAATGAAATTAAAACTAAAATATCAGAAGAAGAGGCAACACGATTACTTAATAAATACAAAAATGGCATTGGTGGAGAAACTACCCATTTTTCAGTTGTTGATGGAGACGGTAATGCCATTGCAGTGACACAGAGTATTGATAGTTATTTCGGCTCAAAAACCGTACATCCGGAATATGGTTTTCTTTATAATAACTATATGCAATCGTTCCGTCTTGAAGATGATGGCTCTCCTTATGTCTTAAAAGAAAATGAGATGCCCTTAAGTTCGATGAGCGCGACTATTGTGAAAAAAAATGACGAACCTGTCGTCGTTTTAGGAAGCCCTGCTAGCGCACGAATAATCTCGGCTGTTGCGCAAGTCACTAGCTATTGGATTGATGTAGAAGAAAACATCGCCAAGGCAGTAGCTGCTTTCAGGGTTCATGTTGTTCCAGACAATAAAGCCTATATAGAAGGACCGACTATTTCAAATGAACTGTTATCTGAATTAAGTCGTTATGGTTATGAATTAAAAAGACCAAATTACGGTGTCTCAAATGGGCAGTATGATCCCTATTTCGGTGGAGTTCATGCTTTAGCAAAAGAAAAAGGTGTATGGACAGGTACCGCCGACCCACGCAGGGACGGCATATCTAAAGCAGCCTGGAAATAAAATTTAGTTAAATATAACTAAGCCACCATTGACTATTCTTTTTGCGGTATTCTCCGAATTTTTTACAGGGGTAATAAAATAGAAACACGAAAAAGGCGGTCATTAAATACCGTCTAATCTTGCTTGGTTCATAGCTCGCGGCCCATGAAGAATGGTCACGGTGTACGTCATCAGGGAAAGTTGGGTTTTTAAGTCTTTATAATAAGAGAGTATTCTGCTCCATCTGTTAATATTATGCGGCCATAG
>Ga0206131_10000169_pt1 | contig 91599 bp, 78 predicted proteins | sample Helgoland_Spring_FD_148636 | JGI IMG/M metagenome (GOLD analysis project Ga0206131, IMG submission 148636) | Pelagic subsurface seawater microbial communities from Kabeltonne, Helgoland, North Sea - Helgoland_Spring_Bloom_20160517_1 | ecosystem: Environmental > Aquatic > Marine > Epipelagic ... | reverse complement strand
AGTTTGATCCGCGCTCGCGCCTGTGGGTTCGCAATACTATGTTCCAGGGCGCACCGCTGATCAGCGACTTCGGCAAGCCTTTCTTTGATGACTGGCAGTTCCCCATTAAACCTGTGCTATCCAGTACCTCAGACCCTAGCGTCGGCTAATATCATGAGAGTCTCACGCAATGAATTGACGGCTTCTCTAAAGAAGGCGTTTGAGGGGTTGGGGTTTTCGGTGGGTGACTACGAAGATGCCGCGGCCATGGTCGTTTGGTCACAAATGCATGGACTCAGTGGGCTACAGCAGTTGCAGCGGGCGCTACCCTTTCTGAGTAATTGTCCCTGTCTGCACGCCAAACTGATCAATGATACGGATCAACAGGCACTGCTCGATGGTCAGCAAAGTTCGGTATTGCTCTGTGGCAGTCAAACAGTGAGATTAGCCTGTGCCATTGCTCGTCAGCATGGTAGCGGCCATGTGCGGCTAGATAGCTGCCATAACCGTAAATTTATTATCCAGCGTTTGGTCAGTGCCGCTCAGTTGGGAACTGCGCTAATAGCGTATTGGGTTAATGGTAGCACTGGCGTTAAGGTGATGATCGAGCCCTATGCTAAGCAACCAGAGTATCAAGAGCATCAAGAGTATAGCGCCGCTGATATTACGGCTAATCAGAGTCTGTTTATCTTTGCAGGTAGCGATTTAGCATCATTAGAGCAACAGTTTTCATCACAGTTCAATCTGGGTGCTCAGCTCAGGCGTTTTTCGACTGAGGCTATGCGTAACAGTTACCAATACAGGTTGGAGCAGGGCATTGAAATCGATCAGCAGTTTTGGTCTGAGTTAGATAACCTAGTTGCCAGAGTGCTGGTTGAATCCACTGATAGCTCGCGTGCGGGCGCAGGCGACTAAGGGCTTAGTATTGATAATCATTAATGTAGAAATGGTATAGCTAAATGAAAAAGTGGGCGATTAGCTACAGCGACATACAGGCTTCTATCAAGGTCCTACCTCAGTAATGTTATAGAAAACTATGCATAAACACTTTAATGAGTTTGCTTATTTAGCAAATTCTCCCTGTTGACAACCTATAACTTTAACGTTAAAGTTCTCTCGTAAGATCGATGCTACATTATGGCATTACAGACTTTGAAAATATTTTAAGGAATAAGAAAGATGGTTGACAGTATAAGAGTTGGAGACAAGGATATAGAAAATAGCAAACGCTTTATTCCTGGTGGTGTCAGTTCAATTAATCGATTGACGTCTCCCTTTATTGCATTTAATCGTGGTGAAGGTTCTGCGATCTGGGATTCAGAGGGTAAAGAATACCTCGATTTTCATGCTGGGTTCGCCCCGTTCTTGCTCGGCCATAATCAGGCAGATATTAATAACGCTGTGATTAAAGCAATCGTCGATAACAAAAGTCTATTCGGTGCGGGACCGGTTGATCTGGAGGGAAATTTAGCAGCACTGCTGTGTAATGAAATTGAACACCTAGAAAAGGTCACGTTTCTCAATACTGGTAGTGAAGCGACGGCCTTGGCGATCAAATTAAGTCGCGCAGTCACGGGAAGAGATCATGTGATTTCGATACAGGGCAGTTATAACGGTAATGGTGATGAGTTAGCTTGTAATGTATTTAACACTATCGAGCAAATTGGACCCCGAGTATCGCCTGGAGAATACCCTCTTGTGCCGATGGGAGCGGGTACACTTATAGAGCAACAGAAAGTAGTTCATATAGTTAACTACAACGATCTGGATTCGATCCGATATGTGTGTGAAAAATATCCCGTAGCCGCGATCATTTTGGAGCCTGTATTGCAAAATGTCGGTGTTATTTGTCCTGCGGAAGGGTATTTACAGGGGATTCGTGATTTAGCTGATGAAAAAGGTTTTTTGGTGATTCACGATGAAGTTAAAACTGGGTTTCGTCAAGGTGTCGGTGGATATTCAGGGGCCGCCAATATTATGCCGGATTTGGTCACCTATGGTAAGGCTGTGGCAAATGGGTATCCAATAGCTATATTGGGCGGTAAAGCCAAATATATGGATCAAATTGTTGCAGAGGATTTATCGCAAAGGCCTCTTGTTGCTGGAACCTATAACGGGCATCCCGTGGGTTTGGCGGCTGCAATAGCCACCGTTAATATTCTAGTTGAGAATGGTAAAGAAATATTTGGTCATTTAGAAAAGTTAGGCCAGCAAGCTGAGGATGGCATGAAAGAGGCTTTTGCAGATGCGGGGATTCAGGCTGTTGTGGCACGGCTAGGTTCAGCTATGGCGTTTTATTTTATGGATCATCTGCCAGTCGATTTTCATGATTTGCTCGCACACCATGATTTTGAAAAAGATGTGGCTTTGCGTAAAAAACTTATTGATCGAGGCGTATTCATGGTGCCTGTGGCTACCAAGCAGATCTCCATTTCATCTGCGCACAGTGAGCAGGATATTGCGGTCTTTATTAACAAGCTTAGAGAGTGTCTCCAGTAACTTATCTTGATCCACAGGGCTAAAGCTAACATGAAAGCAGAAGATATACTGAAAATGAAGCCTCGCATCTTAACTCAGGCCCAACGCAAAAAGTACTTCAATGATGGGTATGTTTGCATAGATCAAATAGTACCCAAGGATATTTTGTCTGAGTTACAGCAAGTCACGAGAGATTTTCAAGAGAAGAGTCGTAAGGTCAGTGTTTCAGATAACAGATTTGATATCGGCCCTGATCACTGTTTTGATAAGCCAGTGCTACGCCGACTTAAATCTCCTGATAGCTGTCACCAATTATACTGGAATTTTGCTCGTGGTTTTTTGGCTGATGTGGCGGTAGATTTGTTGGGGCCAAATGTAGTTTTTCATCATTCAAAGCTAAATTTTAAATGGTACGACGCCTCTGATACTGTGAAATGGCATCAAGACATCCAATTCTATCCGCATACAAATTATAACGTGTTAGCTATTGGGTGTTACTTGGCTGATACCGATATGAGAAATGGACCTCTAGCTGCGATTAAAGGATCTCACAACGGAAAACTTTACGATCAGTACGATGAAAATGGAAATTGGACAGGGATGCTGTCGGAGCGGGATACTGAGAATCTAGATCTTTCTCTTGTTGAATATATGACAGGAAAAGCTGGGACGATTACCGTTCACAACGCCCGCACGCTTCATTACTCTCCTGCCTCTAAAAGCTCCGTACCACGTCCATTGCTACTTAACAGTTATACGTCTGCGGATGCTAAACCGTATACTCCTCACTCAAGTCCAACTGAAAACACCTATGTTGTTGTTCGAGGGGAGCCCGCGATTTGGGCAGAGCATGACCCTCGCCCCTGTCAGCTTCCGCCTGATTGGTCTGGAGGCTATAGCTCAATTTACGCTAAGCAATCCGGTGAGGAAAATAATAGTTGCTCCAGCCTTTGACTCACTGCTGAGAGAAAATTGGTCAGTATTTGTAAATTTATTTTTTGGAGGTAATGGATGAAGTTGGCCAGAGTAGGAGAAGTTGGGAAGGAAATTCCGGTATTAATCGATAAGGACAACATAGCACGAAGTTTGGTTGGTCTCATCAACGATGTGGCAGGTTCATATTTATCTCCAAAAAGTCTTGATAGGTTGCGAGGTATAGACATTGCAACTCTACCAGTAGTGAAGCCACCGTACCGCTTCGGGCCTTGTGTTGCAGGTTCGTCTCAGGTCATTTGTGTTGGCCTTAACTATGCGCATCATGCCAAGGAAGCCAAAATGGAGATTCCAAGTGAACCAATTCTATTTATGAAATCCCCTAGCTCACTTTGTGGTGCAAATGATGATGTAATACTTCCTCGTAACTCAACAAAGGTTGATTGGGAAGTTGAGTTGGGCGTAGTGATAGGTAGCCGTTGTTCATACGTTGAAGAAAAAGATGCTCGTGCTCATGTCGCCGGATTTTGCCTGGCGAATGATATCAGTGAGCGCGCTTTTCAGCTTGAAGGAACGGGGCAGTGGGTTAAAGGAAAGAGCGCAGATACCTTTGGTCCAATTGGTCCTTGGATGGTCACCTCTGATGAACCAGAAAACATACAGGATGTTGACTTATGGTTGAAGGTTAATGGTGAATATATGCAAGCTGGACATACCTCAGACATGATTTTCACTGTTGATTTTATCGTGAGCTACATCAGTCAGTATATGACTTTGCAACCAGGGGACATTATTTTAACGGGGACACCTTTCGGAGTAGGGCTTGGACTTGATCCCCCAAGGTATCTGACTGAGGGAGACACTATGGAGCTCGGTATAGAGGGGCTCGGTGTACAGGTTCAGACAACGGTTGCCTGGAAAGAGTAGCATTCATGTTGGTTACTTCGAAGATGTCATGGTAACTTCAAATGGAATGCGATTGGCAACCATTTTATCAGGCGTGTAAGGAACTATTTCCGTCTGACAGATTTATCGATGATTATGCTAGACGTTTTGCTCTGGGCACTGATGCTAGTTTCTACCGGATGACGCCCAAATTAGTGCTTAGCATTGAAGACGAAAGTGAAATGCAAGTGCTGCTCAACCTTGCATCACGATTTAAAATACCACTGACATTTCGTGCGGCGGGTACTAGTCTGTCTGGTCAGGCGGTAACGGATAGCGTGTTGGTGCTGCTTTCAGCTCATTGGAATAATCTAGAAATATTGGATGAAGGCAGGCGAATCGGTTTGCAACCTGGAGTGATTGGATCTCATGCGAATAGGGCTTTGGCGCCATTTAATCAAGAAATTGGCCCAGATCCAGCTTCACTCAATGTCTGCAAGATAGGCGGTATTGTTGCTAATAATTCGAGCGGTATGTGTTGTGGTACTGCACATAACAGTTATCAATCACTTTCTGCAATGCGACTAATGTTAGCCAATGGGGCATTGCTCGATACGCGGAGTGCAGAAAGCGTGTCACATTTCCGGAATTCCCATAAGCCATTGTTAGAAAAATTACAGGCTTTGGGGGAAAGAGTTAGAAATGACATTCCTTTGGCAGACATAATCCGCCATAAGTTTGCAATAAAAAATACTACTGGTTACAGCTTAAATGCGTTAGTCGACTATGAAGACCCCATTGATATATTAATTCACTTAATGGTTGGATCCGAGGGTACGCTTGGATTCATATCGCAGGTGGTATTGGACACCTTTCCGGTGCAACGATGCCGAGCTGTTTCTTTGCTTCTATTTAGGAATATTAGCGAATGTTGTTCGACAGTATCTGCACTTAAGCATTGCTGTGTAGATGCGGTTGAGTTAATCGACAGTCGTTCATTAGCGGCCGTGAGCGATAAGCCTGGATTGCCTCTAAGTGGCAGTGAGCTCTTGGCGTTAGGAGAAGATGCAGCTGCATTACTGGTGGAAACAAGGGCTGAATCAGCGGCGCATCTCGAAGAAAACATAGCGACAATATTAGCAACTTTAAAAACTTTCGAAATGGCGATAGCGCCGGTATTTTCCTCAGATGCGAAGGTTATCGAAGAGCTTTGGTCGATTCGTAAAGGGCTGTTTCCGTCAGTTGGCGCCATGCGTAATTCAGGCACCACAGTGATCATTGAAGATGTGGCATTCCCCATAACATGTCTCGCCGATGGTGTTCGTGATCTGCATAAATTATTCTATGATTTTGGTTATGACGATGCTCTGATCTTTGGCCATGCCCTTGATGGAAATATTCATTTTGTTTTTTCACAGGACTTTGATGACCATTCGGAAAGAGAGCGCTATCGAGCATTTATGTCTGCAGTCTGTCATATGGTTGCTGTGGACTATAAGGGATCACTGAAGGCTGAGCATGGAACGGGTCGAAATATAGCTCCCTTTGTTGAGCTCGAGTGGGGTGCTGAAGCCTATGCGTTAATGTGGCAGATAAAGAATATGTTTGACCCATATCAGATTTTGAATCCAGGTGTTATTTTGAATAAAGACCCTGATATTCATCTAAAGAATTTAAAGCCAATGCCGGTAGCTAATCCATTAATCGATAAGTGCATTGAGTGTGGGTTTTGTGAGCCAGTATGTCCATCCCGTCAGTTAAGTTTAACGCCGCGCCAACGTATTACCCTTTATCGTGAGATCCAATCACAGCAATCAATCGGAGCTGATAGCGGTTTCGTTAATAAGCTTATAGATGATTTTTCCTATTTGGCTGTGGATACCTGTGCTGCTACGGGGCTTTGCGAAGAACAGTGTCCAGTGGGAATCAATACAGGAGAGCTAGTTAAAGAATATCGTGAAAACAATAATCAAAAGTGGAAGTCATCAGCGAATTTAATTGCCCGACATTTTGATGGTGTTACTCATATGTTACGCGGTGGCCTCCATGTTGCAGATATCAGTCATAGGCTATTGTCGACAGAAGGTATGCAGACGTTAACTCAAGGGTTGAGGCATATTTCAGGTAATAAGATACCCTTGTGGACTCCTGCTATGCCACGGGCGGGGCGACCGCTGAGATTAAAGGAATATGACCCCGCTATTAGGGGTGACGAAATAATTTACTGGCCGAGTTGTGTGGCACGCAATTTTTCCCCGCCTAAGGGTAGTGATCAGATGGCGCTGCCAGACATAGTTCTTAAATTACTAGATAGAGCAGGATTTAGAGTCAGGCTAGCGAGTGAAAGTAACCTTTGTTGTGGCCAGCCCTTTGAGACTAAAGGACACCGAGACATTGCTGAGGATAAGTACCGAGAGTTGGAAGCACGGTTGATGGAGTTATCGAATAACGGCGAAATCCCTATCTTGTCTGACACAAGCCCCTGCATGCTGCGCTTCCAAGAATCAATGACCTCGTTATCTTTATGTGACCCTATTCAGTTTGCCCTTGAGTATTTGGTCGAGCGTTTGCATTTAACTCCCGTTGCAGAGAAGGTGGCGTTACATATTACATGTAGTACAAGGAAAATGGGTTTGGCATGCAAAGCCGAGGAATTAGCAAAGCGCTGTGCTCAGGAGGTGGTGATTCCCAATGATATTGAATGCTGCGGCTTTGCAGGCGATAAGGGTTTTTTTACGCCGGAACTAAATGCTAGTGCGCTCAGCTCACTTAAGGCACAAGTAGGCGACTGTAGTCGAGGTTACTCTACTAGTCTGACATGCGAAATTGGTCTCACACATCATGGAAAAATACCCTACAGCTCGATTCTGTATTTAGTGGATCAGGCATGTGTATAGAGACGCCTTATGATTAATAAAATGATGAGCGCTGAAATAGTCGCTGATGTGAAAAATGGCCTTGGTGAGGGAATTATTTGGTTGTCGAGCGCTAACTCAATTTTTTGGTTAGATATCCACCCGGAACCTGCAATTTATTCAATGGATATATCGAACCAAGTGGTGCGATGTAGGACACTAGAGTTTCCGTTATTCTGTCTTCGCAAAAGTAGTGACGGACTTATATTAGGATTATCAAAACATGGCTTAGTTTGGCTCAACCCTCAAAGTCTTATGGTAGAAAGAGAGAAGTCTCTTTTAAATGTGGATACAAATTATCGTTTCAATGATAGCAACTGCGATTCTTCGGGACGTTTATGGGCTGGCACTATGATTGATAATTTTCAAAGAATTGGTGGCGTATTGCAAAGCCCAGATAACAGTGGAGAAGTCTACCGTATCGGTTCTGGTGGATCTTTCGATGTTGTTGATCGAGGATATGGATGTCCGAATACCTGTGTATGGTCACCGGATGAGAAGATTATGTACTTTGCTGATTCAATCTCAGGATGGCTATATGCATATGATTTTGACATTAAAAAAGGCGAAGTAAAAAACCGTACAAATTTCTTCAAACGCAATGATTTTGGCATTCCGGACGGTTCAGCAATGGATGAGCAGGGTTGCCTGTGGAATGCTCGCTGGGATGGATCGGCAGTGTTAAGAATCACGCCACAAGGATTGGTTGATCGGGTGGTCAATTTACCTGTCTCTCGAGTTACCGATTGTACGTTTGCTGGATCAGATTTAAGCACGCTCTATATAACATCTTCACGGTTCGACCTATCAGATAAGGAGCTTAGAAAGCAACCCTACGCAGGGTGTGTTTTTGCGCTTGATACTTCCACTTTTGGTATTGATAAAGGCACTTATTTGTGTTGATCGATACTAGCGTAATAATATCAATATATTCAAGAGTTACCTCAAGTCGCTGTAAATGTTTTTTAAGTTAATTGGGGATCCCACAAAAATACAAGATATAGTCTTCAACTGAAAATATTGAAAAATTTGTTGTAAATTGGAATGATAAAATTGTTTGACTTAATATGTGTTTAACGTTAAAGTATTTTTGAGAGTCTTGTGAAGGCTTTTTTTTATAAATGAAATTTAACGTTAAAGTACCTGAGTGAGAGTCTAGCTATTCGCACCGAAACTATTAAACTAAGGGGTAAGAAATGAATAATAATAGATCAATTTTAGGATCGATAAAAACATTGACTGCAGTAATTAGCATGCTAGGTGTTAGCACTGTTGTCCATGCCCAAGACGCCAGTCTTGAAGAAATAATCGTTACCGCGCAGAAGCGAGAACAAAGTCTCCAAGACGTCGCTGCGTCTGTTTCCGCATTATCCGGAGCATCCTTAGAATCTCGAGGCTTGGAAGGCATTGAGGATTATTCCAAATTCGTTCCAGGTATGGTTTTCTCTGGTACCGCTTTTGTTGGCGAGCGTTCGGGACCTGACATTACGGTTAGGGGTGTTGCTAATTCAAGGCTTTTTGACTTTGAGACCAGTATCGCAACTGCTACCACTGGCTTTGTTTATGGCCAGATGCCAGCCTATGCGTTCAACCCGCGACTTATGGATATTAGTCGGGTAGAGGTTCTTAAAGGCCCACAAGGGACCTTGTATGGGGCTGCCTCTATGGGTGGCACCGTCAAAGTAATGCCTAACGCTCCTGATGCTAGCGGTTTTTCAGGTAAATTATCTGCTGGCTTGGGTTATACCAAAGATGGCGCTGAAAATTCTGAGTACAGTGGTGTAGTCAATATTCCCTTAATTGAGGACGTGCTTGCAGTACGTATGTCTGGATATTCTTTCACTGATTCGGGATATATTGATGCGCGAATGGTTACCGGCAACCCCAATGATCAAAGGGGTGGCAATGCGCTTGCTACAGATACTGACTCCCCATTCGATTCAAACAATGTAGTTATTTACAACGTAGGGGAGTCAAATCCTAATGTTATTGAAAATATAAATGATGTGGAAACGGTGGGAGGGCAGTTCGCAGCAAAATACACGCCAAGCGATAAGCTCGATGCGACACTATCATTTTTTTTCCAGTCTAAAGATGAAGGTTCGCTACCTAACTACGAGCCTGCTTTGTCTAGCAGTATGAATGAGCGAACCACGGAGCTCTTCATACTACAACCATCTTCAACTGACTATGTTATAAGCCAACTAGAAGTGCGTTATGATTTAGGTTTCGCGGAGCTTCATTCAGTTACCGGAAAGTTGAATCGAGACTTCACTAATGCAACTGACTTTTCTGCGATTGTTCATGGTTCTGTTGGTGGTGACAGTACTATGCAGGTTCCAGGAACAGCGCCAGTAAATTTTAAGGCAGACATCGATGTATTTAGTCAGGAAATCCGCTTAGATGGCACGGCGGATATGCTTTCGGGGCTCAACTGGTCCGTTGGTTATTTTTATCAAAAAGAAGATCGACTTTCCACTGGTGCAGTTCCTGTGAGTGCGAGTTGGATGGCGAATGGAGCAGAGAACGATTTGCTACCACCAAGCGGATCACGTTGGATCTGGGCCGGAGAATACACGTCTGACTATGAAAATAATTCGCTGTTTTTTGATGTGAGCCTCTCATTAACTGATGATTTGGTATTGAGCGTTGGCGCTAGAAATTCCAATCAGGATCTAAGTTCTACCCGTCTCGATTTTGGTAACGTATTTGCTGGGGCCTCTGAGCCTGATGGTTATACTTCAGTTGCCCAGTCAATTGACGAAGATCAAACAACTACGCGAGTGGCGTTAACATGGAATCAATCCGATGACGTAATGTTATACGCTAGCGCAGCTGAGGGATTCCGCATCGGTGGCGCCAATCCAGCTGGTAACTTAAGTACAGCTGGGTGTCAAAACGCGCTTAATAAGTTAGGTATTACAGACGCTGGTGCATTCGAATCTGATTCAGTTTGGAACTATGAATTCGGTGCAAAAACGCAATTTGCAGATAACCGCGTTCAGCTCAATGCAAGTGTTTTCCAGATTGACTGGGAAGATCTGCAGGTTTCTACTTCGCTATCGGCGTTTGATGACACCTGTGGTGCCTCAATTGTTGCAAACGTAGGTGCTGCGGAAATTACGGGTGTAGAGGTTGAGTTGACTGCGTTGATATCTGATAACTGGCAGTTCGGTCTGGTTGCAGAGTCTAACGATCATAAGCTCACCAAAGGTAATGCAGGCGTACCTAACGCACAGCCTGGCGATCCACTGAAAAATATTCCTGATTTTTCAGTAGCGGTTGGCCTTCAGTATGACCTAACTGCTATCGCAGGGACTGATGCTTATATTCGTCTTGACTACGTTCATACCGATGATCGTAGTTTCAGTGATGTAGCTGCAGGCCCAAGTGATGCGTTTAATCTAGAAGCATATGATCTTATCAACCTGCGTTTGGGCGCCAATTATCAAGACTGGGATTTCACAGCATTTGTTGATAATTTGACGGATGAGACTACCCACTTAGGTGTTACATCGCTACCTGGTGGTCCAGGTATTTATCCCGGTGGAGATGCTAATCAACGCTTTGTATCAACCGGTCGGCCGAGAACATGGGGACTAAAAGTTAGTAAAAACTTTTAGGTCGACTATGTAAAATAAGTTGTAGTATGGAAAGGGGCGTTGTGTTGGTAATATTTTACAACGCCCCTTTTTATTGAAAAATAATAATTTGAAGATGTTTCCAGTATGGAAAAATTAGCAGGATTTTGTTGTATTGGATTAGAGGTGTAAAACAACTGCAATGAAGATAACTAAAGTTGAAACCATCGTGTGTAATGCCCGCATGCGTAATTGGATTTTTGTGAAAATTATAACTGATCAGCCAGGATTAATTGGTTGGGGTGAGGCAACATTAGAGTGGCATACACGCTCAGTTGTTGGAGCTATTGAGGATATGGCATCGCTTCTAGTTGGAGAAGACCCTGTTCGTATTGAGCACCTTTGGCAGTCAATGTTTCGCCAGCATTTTTGGCATGGATCAGGTATAGTCCGAGCAACAGCAATTTCCGGTATTGATCTCGCATTGTGGGATATTTTAGGCAAGATACATGGCGTTCCATGTCATCGCCTGTGGGGTGGGCCTGTGCGTGATCACGTGCGTCTTTATTGTCATTTGGGCGGCGGTAAGATGGAAGACTTCTATGAAACTCCTATGGACAATGCAAAGCGATTCGGCGAGTTAGCGCAAGAGGCAGTTGATCGTGGTTTTTCTGCTTTCAAGTCAATGGCAGTGCCACCCACGATGGCATTGGAGGGAAGCAAGGCTGTTAACGCTGCAGTGTCTGCGGTTCAGGCTATGCGTGAAGCGGTTGGGGCCGATGTTGATATTATGGTGGATTGTCATGCTAGACAGTCACCCACCATGGGTCGTATGTTTGCAGAAGCACTCGATCCCTATGATTTGTATTTTTTCGAAGAGCCGTGCTGGGTTGAAACACCACAGGATATGGCGATTATTAGAGCAGCAGTAAAAACCCCCATTGCTACCGGTGAGCGTTTAACTCACTTGTCTCAGTTCAAGGATCTGTTAGCTGTTGGCGCTTGTGATGTTATTCAGCCCGATATTACTCATTGTGGTGGGCTGTCAGCCGCACGTAAAATTGCAGCTATTGCAGAGGCTCATCGTGTCGCTGTGGCACCTCATAATCCGCAGGGTCCAGTGAGTACCTCTGCATCTATTGAATTTGGTTTTGCGACTTCCGATTATGCGATATGCGAGATGGTCGATTCAGATGTGCCTTGGCGTCAGGATGTAGTAACCCCCGGCTATGTTCTTGATGAGTTAACTCGCACGGTTCGTCCCAGTGAAAAACCAGGTTTGGGTGTCGAAATCAATGAAGCGGAAGTTGCCAAACACCCATTCGAGCAAGAGCTGCTTCAGAGAGTCTTCTATCAAGATGGTTCTGTGGGGGACTGGTAATATGACCAATGCTAATCCGACTTATAGCTCGGATAATTATGGTGGCGAGCCTATCAAACATCCGCAGTTTCTTGGGGCCATTGGGGTATCCCGAATTGAAATTACTCCGCCCATAGAGATATTTTCACGCAGCTGGGGGTCTTCCGTTCATGACAATGCCAGCGGTGTCCACAAACCACTGTATGCCACTTGTGTGATGTTTCGTAGCTTAGATGATGGTAAGGAACAGTTTCTTATCGCAGCAGATCTATCATTCTGGAAAAGTAATCAAGAAGAATGGGATATTCGGTCGGAGATTCTTAGACGTAGTCGGTTGGACGAGACGCAGTTATTGTTGCATCTTTCCCATAGCCACAGCGTACCAATGACTAATTTGGTCAATATAGATCAGCCTGGCGGTGGTTTGATACCTGCTTTTCGGGAAAAGATCATTTCAAGTACAGTGGAGTCGATTTTGAGGGCTCGCGAAAGTGCCACAGAATCATGTCTTTCATGGTCCTATGGGACCTGTCGGTTGGCGGTAAATAGAGATCAACTGATTCTGACTGAAACTGGTCCCACTACTATCGTTGGCTTGAATCCAAGCAAAGTTGCTGACGATACATTACTGGTTGGGCGAGTTACAGATACCCAAGGAAATATTAAAGCGGTTTTGGTTAATTATGCTTGCCATCCTGTGTCGCTCGGTGGAGGTAATACAATGATTTCACCTGACTATGTAGGTGAGATGAGGGAAGTTGTTGAATCTGAATATCCCAATGCAATTTGTATTTTTATGCATGGAGCTTCTGGCGAATTGACACCTCGAATAAGCTATTCCTCGAACACTGATGATGCCGATAAAAATGGTAAGGAAATTGGTTTTGCTGTTCTTGAAACACTGGTTGGCATGATTCCAGCGCAACAGCAACTTGCTCATGATCGAATTGAACAGTCTGGAGCATCATTGGGGCATTGGAGCCTTAATCCAGACCCTGCAGACTGCGGATTGCGAGTGGAGATGGTTAGCGTTAAATTAAATTATCGAGAGTTGCCCTCATTACAGGAAATCGATGCGATGATTGCCGAGGAAAAACGCGGATTCATGGTAGAGAGGTTGCAACGCCGGCGTCTGTTGCGGCAGGAGTTAGGTGAGAATGATGGCCGCATAATAAGCTTTCCCGTTTGGATAATGGGTAACTCTGCGATGGTTGCCCTAAATGGTGAAGCGTATAGTGAATTTCAAGTTTTATTGAGGAAACGATTCCCTAATATGGCAATAGCCGTAATGAATATTGTGAATGGTTACTTTAGTTATTTTCCCTCGAAACATGCTTATGAACTTCCTGATTGTTATCAGGTTAATGTGTCATTTTTTGAGAAAGGCTGTATGGAGTATTTGGTAAATAATACAGAACATGCCATAGAGAAACTTGTCGCGGCTGGCTAGAACTATTCTACATTTGATCGAAGTGCTAAGAGCCCTTTGGCCAGTAATTAAAACTGTATCTAGATGTTATTTTTTAGATGCACAATATCTTAGGTTAATTCGGATATGTTATTAGACTCATTGGATTATGTCATTTTTGCTGGGTTTATTTTAATTCTTTCGTGCGTTGGTTTTTTTTCCGGTAAAAACGAACAAAAAAATAGCGATGATTATTTTTTGGCGGGACGTAAACTGCCATGGTATGTCGTCGGTGGGAGTTACATAACTGCAAACATAAGTACTGAACAGCTAATCGGTATGGCGGGGGCGACATTGCTCTATGGTATCTCAACAGCCCTTTGGGAATGGGTTAATGCCTTTACCTTTCTGTTTCTTATTTTCTTATTTATCCCTTTTCTTACAGCATCAAAGATCGTTACTATCCCGCAATTTCTCGAGCGACGTTATAGCCCTTTTATTCGTTATCTTTTTGCCGCGTTTACTATTGTCGCTAACGTTGTCATCTTTATGGCAGCAACACTTTATACTGGAGGGCTTGCTTTAAGCGCCGTGACAGGGTGGGACTTAGTTTTATGCATTGTTGCTACCGGTGCTCTATCTGGGGTATGGGCTATTTATGGCGGTCTGTCTTCCGTTGCTTGGACTGGTTTTTTTACTGCATTTGTAATGTTTTTTGGTATGGCTACGGTAACAACATTAGGCTTAATACAAGTCTCTGATACCGGTAATGTAATCGACGGTTTTTACGATGTTTTGCAACGTAATCAAGGGGCTGAAGGTGTATGGAAGCAAGCCTTAGATAATGTCCAAAATAATCTCAATATGGGTGATAACTACAACCGACTGTCAGTCATTCAGGGACTCAATCATCCGCAGACACCTTGGACCGGTCTAGCTTTTGCTGTTGTATCTATTAGCATTTGGTATAACGTTTTGAACCAATTTATTATTCAGCGCATCCTCGGCGCCAAGGATATGTGGCATGCTCGTATGGGTATAGTGTCAGCTGGCTTTGTGAAATTGGTGCTGCCGTATATCACAGTGTTCCCAGGTATGATCTTATTTGCTTTGCATCCAGAGTTATTATTGGGCGATTGGGATGAGGTGCAGACAAGAGCTGACAGCGGGCTGATAAGTTTAGCTACAGAAGTTTTACCTATCGGTTTGGTTGGGTTTTTGCTGGCTGCGCTGTTTGGTGCGATTCAATCAACAGTAAGCGCTGTTGTAAACTCAACGTCCACAGTTCTTACATATGATCTGTATAAAGCACTTATTAATCGGGATGCCGACGACGCACAGTTGGTCAAATTTGGTGTGGTTTCGTCTTTTTTTACGGTGGCTCTCGGCATAATAATGGCACTTGCAGTGATTGTAATTGGCGGTGGGATTTTCCAATATGTACAGACATTAAATGCCTTCATTGCTCCTCCGTTTGCAGCCTTATTTTTGCTGGGGCTGTTGTGGAAGAACGCTAATACTTTTGGTGCAATTTGCTGTGTTACAGGTGGTTTTTCTGTTGGGGTATTGTTAAAACTTCTATGTGCGTACATGGATATGCCTGATTGGGCTTATCCATTTATGAATCAAGCGGGTATTATTTGGTTGGCATCTATGCTGTGTTGTATTGCTGGTAGTAAATTGGCCAGTCCCGATAGGAAGCACGAGGAGATATCGGATATTCTTATTTTTGAAAATCGTGAAATATTGTTAACAGGCTTGGGATCCAAATGGTATAGCAATGTGATCTTATGGTCTCTGGCTTTCTTCGTACTGAATGTTGGTGCAATGGCCTATTTTTCTAGTCTATTTTTCTAGCCTATTTTGTAGTAAGACAGGGGATATATGGGACAGCTATTCAAAGATAAGATAGTAGTGGTAACTGGTGCTGCCAGTGGCATTGGGCTGGGGGTTGCGCAGAGTTTTGCCGAAGAGGGGGCAATAGTATGCGGAGTTGATATCAATGATAAAGCATTAAAATTGGTTTTTTCCAAGTCAAAATTTTTACCTGCGAGATCTTCAACTTATAAGGCAGATCTCGGTTCTCATATTGAGGCTGAGAATGTCGCCAAGATTGTATTGGCTGAGCATGGAACCATTGATATTTTGATCAATAATGCCGGTATAAATATGAATAAAACCATTGAGTCTTTAGAAATAGACGAGTGGGATAATGTGTTTAATGTTAATTTGCGAAGTATGTATATTTTAGCCAAACAATTTTGGCCAGTATTTATAGCCAAAAAAAGTGGAGTTATTATTAATATGTCGTCAATAATGGGATTCGCTGGAGGTGTTGGAGCCCCAGCTTATTGTGCAACGAAATCGGCTATCGATACCTTTACCCGATGCCTGGCAAAGGATGGTGCTGGCTCAGGGATTAGAGTAAACGCCATTTGCCCCGGTTATATCGATACACCAATTATGGATGCTGCAAATGCAGAGAGAGCAGACCCTATCGCAGCGCGTCAGGCACTGATAGATATTCAGCCTATGGGGCGTTTGGGAACACCTGAAGACATTGCTAATGGAGCTCTCTTTTTGGCCTCCGAGAGTGCCAGTTTTATCAATGGACATTGTTTAGTTATCGATGGCGCAGTGACTGCAACGCAGATTGACTAGCTGCTTTTATGTATCTAAGCTACCCAAAATTTTTAGAAGGTTAATAGATTGGTCAACAAAACTACTGCAACCCTCCGAGATGTCGCCAATGCTGCAGGTGTCTCCCTTATGACGGTTACCAACGTCATTAAAAAACGCAAAGGCAGTTTTAGCAAGCAAACAGAACAGCGAGTCCTAAATGCGGTTGCAAGTCTAGGTTATCGTCCAAATATTAGTGCGCAGAACCTGCGAGACTCCTTGACTCGCTCGGTTGGATTTATTATTTCTGACAGCAACACCAATTTTTTGGGTGACCCTTTTATTTCTCAGCTAGTCAGTGGCTTAAGTAACTATTTGAGTTCCGTTGATTATTCTTTGGATATACAAGGTGTAGCACCTGAAAATTTTGAAAATGCCAATCTAGTTAAAAAAGCTGGTAGCGATGCATTTTGTGCCATTTTAAGTGGCCCTAGACATTTGCGAAATGCGAATATTAGATGCCTGAGTGAAATTGGTAAGCCTGTTGTGGTCTTTCAAGAAGCTGATAGCAAGCATTTCCCCAATATCGCTATTATTCGAGAAGATGATCAGTCAGGAGCCTATGCTTTAGGTCAGCACTTGTTGAGCCAAAAAGCCAAACGTATTGTTTTCGTTAAACCACTGGTAGAGTGGTCAACGATAGAGCAACGAGAGTTGGGTCTGCGTGCGTCTCTGGATAGAATAGGATCAGATGTAAGTCTTGACACGATCATTTGTGATTCAGAATCATTTTCTGATGTGAAAGAAGCAATTCGATCCTATTTTGTGGCTAGCAAGCCAGACGCTATTGTAGCTGCAACTGATGCAATGGGTGTTGCTGCCATGAGGATGTGCGAGGAGCTTGGATTTGAAGTCCCAGATGATATCAAGCTCGCGGGTTTTAACGGTTTTGAGGCATGGCAATATACCACACCATTGATGACAACAGTGGTTTCGCCCGCATTTGATATGGGGCGTGCCGCAGGTGAAACAGTGTTTAAAAAGCTGACTGACGGAAAATTTAAACGTAAGGATATTGTATTCTCTACTCAGTTACGAATTAGTGATTCTACTTGAGGTTGTTATTTAAATAATAAGAATTCATGCGTAGGAATTTAAAAATGAGCACTCTTCAGGGGAGCAGTAGAGTTCTTGAAAATGATCATCTTATTCTCGAAGTTGATCCATCCAGTGGAGGCTCGGTTACTCGTTTTGATTATAAGGATATTAATACGACCCACCCAATATTTAGGCGCTGCAAGCAGGATCTTTCTGCTAGCCAGTTACCTCTCGAGGCGTCCTGCTTTCCTTTAGTTCCATATTCGAATCGCCTTCGTCACGGTGTTTTCAGCGTAAATGGAAAAGTTTATAGACATGAATTAAACTGCCCCCCTGAGATCCACTCATCTCACGGAGATGGATGGATGCGACCTTGGGAGATAAGCGATAGTAGCGATAGCCATATTGAAATGCGCCTGGAAGCCTTTCCACACCAACCAATAAAATATTCGGCGGTACAGTCGTTAAAGCTACGCAGTGATCGCTTGTCAATTTCGCTTGAGGTTACCAACGCTGACACTGTGCTTAGTCCATTTGGTTTAGGCCTACATCCCTACTTTCACAGAGCCGCAGGGGCTCAAATTAGATGCGATTTAAAATCTCATTGGCAGTTGGATGATGAGCTTTTGCCAACCAATTTAGTAGACAATCCTCGATTTTTGGCAATGAAAAATGGTCTTAATATTTCGGATCTTCCAACGGTAGGTGCGTACTATAGTCAGTCTACCAACGCCGATATTTTTTGGCCATCAACGGGTCTTAAGTTAAGATTGACTACCATACCAGTGCAACGACATGCCATTCTTTGGTGTCCAGAGGGAAATGATTTTTTCTGTTATGAGCCAGTAAGTCACATGATTGATGCTTTTAATATGATAAATCACGGTACCGAAAACTGCGGTGTCATTTATTTGAATCCTGGTGATTCTCACAAAGTGATTTGGGATTTCTCCATCGTTAAACTATCTCATTGATTAGATCACTTTATTATTGTTTTTCTCTCTAGAGATTTTCACGCTGTTGGATTAACCATTGCTGAAACTTCTGCACATGAGGTCGAATTGGTTTATCCGAGGGGATGGCCAAGAAAAATGATTCAGAGGTGCCGGTAGTGTCGGCAAAGGGCGTTATTAAACGACCATTATCTAACATGGGTGTAATCAGCGAGGTGCGACTTAGGGCCACGCCGTGGCCCTGAGCGGCCATTTCCATAGCAGTCATCAGTGAGTCAAAATGGATGCCCTGTGATGCATCGACAGTATGATGGCCAAGTTGCTTGAGCCAATAACCCCAACCCTCCTCATAACCAATAACATGCAATAATGTGTAATCACTGAGATCTTCGGAGTGCTGCGGTGGCAATTGGCCATCGAGTAACTGCGGACTACACACGGGAATTAGCTCATCCCAAGTCAGACGATCGCAGTTAAAACCGGACCAAATGCCTTTACCATAGCGTATTTCGACATCGGCCTCTTTATCTTGGCCGGCGACCCAGATATTGCTGGTAAAGCGCAGATCAATATCTGCATGCTGGCGACGGAAGTCCGCTAACCGCGGTGCAAGCCAAGTATTAAAGAAAACTAAATTTACCCGTACAGTCAGCGTATGACTGCGTTCTTTGCCGAATACTTCATCCGTCACCAGAGCTAGTTTTTCAATTGATTCGCGGACACCTGGGATATAGGCTCGGCCAGCATCGGTAAGCTCAAGTCCCCTGGGTAAGCGAATAAATAGCGCGCAACCCAGCTTGGTTTCCAGACCTTTAATTTGCTGGCTAACCGCAGCCTGAGTCATATGCAACTCCACTGCCGCCTGGGTAAAGTTCAGGTGGCGGGCAGAGGCTTCAAAAGAACGCAGCCAGTTTAGAGGTGGTAATCTTTTTTTCATGCTTACCTTATTATGACCGGTTAATTATTCTGGGTTATCAATCAGCTGGCCGAGGCTTTTGGCGGCATTTTGCATTGTCGGTGCATAGCTGATCAGCTGTTCCAGACTCTTGCGCATCACCGGTGCATGGGTAAACAGACAGGCACAGAGTTTGCCGCTGCTATCTGTTACCGGCACCGCGCAGGCCACCATACCATCGACAAACTCCTCATTGTCTGTACCCAGGCGACTTGTTGTTATCCGCTGTAACTCGGTTTCCAACAGATCGGTATCAACAATGGTATTGCGGGTGTACTGCATCAGGGGAAGTCGGCCAATAATACCTTGCCGTCGCTCTTTGGGCAGAGAACTGAGGTAGAGTTTGCCGCTGGCGGTACACCAGCTCGGCGTATGGCTGCCCACCTGCAGATGAATCTGCAGAGGCCAGTCAGACTGCACGCGATCGTAATAAACCATCTCGGTGCCATTGGGTACAGCAATACCACAGGTCTCACCAATCTCCTCCGTCAGCTGCTGCAAAATGGCTCGGCGCAATGCACTAAATCGCTCTGTATGCAGCACACCCCAGGCAATGCTGTGCATCTTATCGCTGGGAATGATCAGTCCGCGCATACTGGTCTGCACAAAGCCGTCAGCCTCCAGTTGATTTAGCAGGCGATGAATACTGGGCTTGGGAATATTCAGCTGGCAGGCCAGATCAGCCGGCGACAATGGTCGCTCAGCTTTGGCAACTGCCTCGATTATCTGCATCACTCGACTGACCGCCGAGCCTTTTTCTCTGGTCGTCATGGTTTTAATTTAGCTCATGGTTGGCATAGAGAACTGGGCACCTTCACGAACACCAGCTGAAGGCCAGCGCTGAGTGATGGTTTTGCGCTTGGTATAAAAGCGCACAGCATCCGGGCCATAGGCATGGAGATCACCAAATAATGAGCGCTTCCAGCCGCCAAAGCTGTGGTAGGCCACGGGGACAGGCAGAGGAATATTAATGCCCACCATGCCCACCTGAATATGGTCAGAGAAATAGCGCGCCGCTTCACCGTCTCTGGTAAAGATGCAGGTGCCATTGCCATATTCATGATTATCGATCAGATCCATGGCCGCCTGCATGGTATCCACTCGAACCACCTGCAAAACCGGGCCAAAGATTTCGGCATTGTAGGAATCCATCTCTGGCGTCACGCGGTCGATCAATGTGCCGCCCACATAGAAACCATTCTCATAGCCATCAATGCTGGGGTTGCGACCGTCCACGACAATATCAGCCCCTTGCTGTTCGGCACTGTCGATATAGCCAAATACCTTTTGCTGATGTTGCTGGGTAATCACCGGGCCAAAGTCATTATCGGCATCATGACAGGGGCCAATCTTTAAGCCTTTCATGGCTTCCTGCATTTTGCTGACCAGAGCATCTGCCGCGGCATCGCCAACGGCTACTGCAACTGACAGGGCCATGCAGCGCTCGCCGGAAGAACCAAAGGCAGCGCCTAAAAGCTGGGCCACGGCATTATCCATATCCGCATCGGGCATCACAATAGCGTGATTCTTGGCGCCACCCAGTGCCTGACAGCGCTTGCCGTTGGCACTGGCGGTGCTGTAGATATATTCCGCAATCGGCGTGGAACCTACAAAGCTCACGGCTTTAATGCGCTCATCATGGAGCAATGTATCAACCGCTTCCTTATCGCCATTGACCACATTCATCACGCCATCTGGCAGACCTGCCTGTCTAAGTAACTCGGCAATAAACAGCGTAGAGGTAGGGTCGCGCTCCGAGGGCTTAAGAATAAAACAGTTGCCGCAGACGATGGCCATTGGGTACATCCACAGAGGTACCATAGCCGGGAAATTAAATGGCGTAATACCAGCCACTACCCCCAGAGGTTGGAACTCGCTCCAGGAATCAATATTGGGTGCCACATTTTTGCTGTGCTCGCCTTTTAACAATTCCGGTGCGCAGCAGGCATATTCCACATTCTCAATGCCACGCTGCAATTCACCGGCGGCATCATGGCTGATCTTGCCATGCTCTTCGCCGATTAATGCACAGATTTTATCCGCGTTCTGTTCCAGCAGATCCTTAAATTTAAACATTACCCGGGCGCGTTTGATGGCTGGGGTATTGCGCCATTCGGGGTAAGCTGCCTGGGCCGCGGCAATGGCTTCTTCCACTGTAGCCTTTGAAGCCAGGGCAACCTGTTTGCTCACTTCGCCGGTGGAGGGGTTGTAGACATCCTGAGTGCGCTCGCCCTCATTGGTTATCTGGCCGTTAATTAAATGTCCTACTACTGTCATTTTGTTGTCCTCAAAAATTTGTTTTACCAAAGCTTACGATAGATTTCGATAATCTCGTCGGCGCTAGGTACTCGCGGATTATTTCCCGGTGAGCCAGAAGCCAGAGCCTGCTCAGCCATCACCGGTAAGTTATTAAAAAAGTGGTCGCGATCAATACCAAACTGCTCGGGAGTGGGTACCTGCAGTTCTTCATTAATAGCGTAAAGCTCATCCATTAGCTTGCTGTTGGCAACAGCGTCGGTGTCATCTTCACTGGCCACACCCATAGCGCGAGCACAGTCTGCATAGCGCTCCGCCGCGGCGGGAATACTGTATTCAGTGACCATGGGCAATAACATGGCATTGGAGAGGCCGTGGGGCACATGGTAGAAGGCGCCAATCGGACGTGACATACCGTGGACCAACGCCACTGAGGCATTGGAGAACGCTACGCCGGCCAGGGTTGCGCCCAGCATCATTTGTTCCCGGGCATGTCGATCACTGCCATCGTGGAAAGCTTTGCGCAGATTAGGGGCAATCAGCTTTATTGCCGCTATGGCCTGGCTGTCGCTATAGAGGCTGGCTTTCTTGCTCACATAGGCTTCCATGGCATGAGTCAGGGCATCAATACCTGTGTCTGCAGTGGTTCTGGCGGGCAGGCTCAGGGTCAGGCTGTAATCTACCAGAGCCGCCGTGGGCATAAAACCAATACCAACACAGAGCATTTTTTCGTCGTTGGTCTCATCGGTAATAATGGTCACCTTGGTGCATTCAGAGCCGGTGCCTGCAGTGGTGGGAATAGCAACAATGGGCAGCCCGGGCTCATTGACCACCCGGGGGAATTTATAGTCACGCATGACGCCGCCGTATTTGCCCAGAATGGCAATGGCTTTGGCACTGTCAATGGGGCTGCCACCGCCAATGGCAATAATGCTGTCGTAATTGCCATCCCGCACCTTATCCACACCTTCCTGAATAGAGCTAACGGTAGGCTCAGGCACAGTATTATCAAAGATATCTGAATCGATTGATGCGCCTTGCAGACTATCCTGCAGAATGGCCACATAGCCCAGTTGCACCATCATTTTGTCAGTGACAATTAATGGCCGGTTACAGTCCAGACTGCGCAGGATATTACCCGCTTCTTTGCTGGCACCGGCACCTACTTGCATAATGCGTGGCAAAATTATTTGAGTCGACATAACTAGCCCTCTTGTTGCTGATTATTGTTATTAAGGGTTTGGCCTTCTTGATAAAGCGATTTGCCGAGACCATAGGTGGCCAGAAGCAGCACCACAGAAAAGGGCAGGGCTGCGGCAATGGAGGCGGTTTGTAATGTTTGCAAACCACCGGCAAATAAAAGCACTGCAGCTACTGCGGCTATGGCGATACCCCAGAAAATACGCAGACGCGCTGATGGGTTGTTGTCACCCATTGCCACCAATGTGCAGATCACCAGAGTCGCACTGTCGGCTGAGGTAACAAAATAGGTGGCTAGCATTACCGTGCAGATGGTGGCCATCGCGCCGGTTAACCACAGGCCAAGATCCATTAACTCAATGGTTTTAAATAATGCTGTGGTGTGGTCTGCATTGACCGCGGCGGCAACGCCACCATCGCCAAATAATTCTATGTGCATAGCTGTATTGCCAAAAATGGTAATCCACAAAATGGTCAGTACAGTTGGTGCGCCCAGCACCCCTAAAAGAAACTCTCTGATAGTGCGGCCGCGGGAAATACGCGCAATAAAAATACCGGTAAAAGGAGACCAGGCGATCCACCAGCCCCAGTAGAAGATCGTCCAGTCGCTCTGCCATTGACTGTGCTGCGCTGGTGCCAGCCAGGCGCCCAGGGCTGGTGCATTGGCTATATAGTCGAGGGTATTGCTGCCTAGAGAACTGAGCAGATAGGCTGTTGGCCCAAAGATAAAAAACAGTGCCAATATAAGCATTGTCAGGCGCATATTCAGTTCGCTGAGGATACGAATACCGCGATTAATACCAGTCAAAACTGAGACAGTAGCAACTATCGAAATTGCCCCTATCAGCACAATCTGAGTATTGATACTGATATCGATACCAATCAGATAGTTGATGCCGGCATTCATCTGCTGTGCGCCCATGCCCAATGAGGTGGCAATACCAAATACAGTGCCCAGTACCGCCATCAGATCGGCAATATAGCCAATGGGTCCATAGATGCGATCGCCAAGTACCGGGTACAGCGCAGAGCGAATAGACAGGGGCAGACCTTTGCGATAACTGAAGTAGGCGAAGCACATACCTAAAATGGCATACAGAGCCCAGCCATGCAGCCCCCAGTGAAATATGGTGATGCGCATTGCTACCTGAGCAGCCTCAGCTGTCATGGCTTGGTCATCAGTTACAAACGGATTGCTCTGCAGATAGTACATGGGCTCGGCAATACTCCAGAACAGAATACCAATCCCAATGCCGGCACCAAACAACATTGAAAACCAGGCGAAATAGCCAAACTCCGGCCGATCAGTATCCGCGCCCAATCGAATCTTGCCATATTTGCTGAATACCAAGACCAGTGCAACGGCGATATACAGATTCATCAGAGCGATGTAATACCAGCTCAATTCAGTGGCAATAAAGTCTCGTGCGGAGTTGTAAAGAGCATCTGCAACCTGGGGGCTCAGCAGGGTAAACAGCACAAAAGCACCTACTAAACCTGCTGAGCTAATGGCCATTATCGGATGAATACTTGCGAGAGGATTGATGCTTTGCTGAGACATAAAATTTCTCTGAATATTGTTATTTTAATTTTATTTAAAACGATATGATTCGTATTGTTATCCAGTTAAGAGCTGTATGCAACCGTTAAATTTAGCCTTTTTGTAATCAATTTCTCAGCCATAAAAAAAACCATGCCTGAGGCGACTTTTTTGTTGCTGGCGCGATATTCGTTAGGTTTCTAACATCCCGCTTATCAAAGACGGCTGGTGTTATTTATTGTGCAAAAACTAAATCAATTACCCCTCAAGGGGATTCGGGTGGTGGACTTTGGTCAGCAGATCGCTGGTCCCGCTGTGGCTATGGTGCTGGCAGATCTGGGCGCTACTGTGGTGCATATTGATCCGCCCTCTGGCCCCCAGTGGCAGCATCAGGCCAATGCTATTTTAAACCGCAACAAAAGCTGTCTGTCTGTGGATCTTAAAACTCCAGAGGGCCTCGATCAGGCTATGGCACTAATTGCCCATGCTGATGTGGTGATTGAGTCTTTCCGGCCGGGCGTTATGCGGCGGCTGGGTATCGACTTTGCCCAGTTGCGAGAGACCCGTCCCGAGCTAGTCACATTGTCTGTGCCCGGCTTTGCCAGCAATGACCAGCTGCGCAGTGAGTGGAAGGCCACTGAGGCTGTAGTGTCTGCCACCGCTGGTGCCTTTACCGATATGGGCTTTAACCGTGTGCTGATGGGTTTGAACCCCTGCTTCTCGCCATTGCCCCTGGCCTCTTCCTACACCATAACCATGGCATCCAGCGCTGTTGTTCTGGCCTTGCTGGCGCGGGAAAAGTCAGGCTGTGGTGACCATATAGAAGTACCAGTAATTGCAGCGATGATGGAGGGGCTGTCCTACAACTCCTATCAGGTTGCGGATTTGCCTGAGCGCTACAAGACCATGCGTGAGTTAGAGATCGAGCGGCGGCAGGCTAACAATATTGATTTGGACCTTAGCTATACAGACCTGCAGGAATACCTCGACCCTTTCTACAGAACCTATCAATGCGCCGATGGCCGCATGTTTTACATTGTGTGCCCGTCCCACCGCAATCACGCCCGTCGTTGCCTCGAGGTCTTGGGTCTGTATGAAGAGGTCATGGCCGAGGGCATGCCAGAGGTGACAGACCTGCACCTTCCAGTAACTGAGTGGGAGGGTGAAAGCTCACTGGGTGTCTACCCATTACCCAAGCGCTGGGCCGATATTATCTCGGCAAAGATAAAGCTGGTGATGCTGACCAGGACGTCCTCCGAATGGGGTAAAATTTTTGGTGAGGGCCAGATTCCCGGTGCTCCCCACCGCACAACTAAAGAATGGGTTAACAGCAAGCACTGCAATGATGCAGGACTGATTGTTGAAGTGAATGACCCAGAGTACGGTTTGATGAAACAGCCTGGCCCAGTGTCCTGGTTAGAAGAATCTGCGAGTCGCCTTTTGGCCCCCTCAGCCCGCAAATTTGTCTCCTTTAATCAGGCACTGGCCGAGCTGACTTCTGTGTCAGTTGCACCTTTGCCAGCTCCAGACCAACAGCAACAAAGTAAAGGCTGGCTGGATGGCTTGCGGGTACTGGATCTAACCAATGTGATTGCCGGACCCCATTCCACTGCATTTCTCGGTCGCTTTGGCGCTGAGATAATCAAGGTTGAGCCAGTGGTGCCTATGTATGATCCGTTGATCGGAACATTGTTTGCCTTTCAGGCGGATATGGGCAAGAGCAGTGCCCTGATTGATATTAATGCGGTGGAGGGTCGCGAGGCCTTTAATCGCCTGGTGCGTTCTGTGGATATGGTGGTTATTAATGCCCCGGAGCGGCAGATGAAGCCACTGGGCCTGGACCATGATGCACTGCAGGCGGTTAATCCAGGCGTGTTGTTCTGTCGTCTGGATTGTCTCGGTGGTCCGGTGCCTGCCCAGAAGACTAACTATATTGGCTATGACGATATTATTCAGGCCAACAGCGGTATTATGAGTCGTTTCGGTGGTGCCCAGACCCCAGAGGAACATGCCCATTTGGGTACCCTGGATGTGAACTGTGGTTTTGCTGGTGGTCTGGCCATGGCTTTGGCGCTCTATCACAAAGCTAAAACTGGAGAGGTCAGTCGCGCCAGAACATCATTGTCCGCGGTGACCAATCTCGCCCAGCTGCCATTCTGTTTTGACTATGCAGGTCTTGAGGATTTCAATGAGCCCTCTGGCCGTCATGCCATGGGCAACCATGAGTTATCCCATTTTTACCAGACTGCTGATGACTGGATTTTCCTCGATGCAGAGCAGGCGGATCTGCCGGCTCTGGAGAATATCCAGGGACTTCAGGGGATTACCACCACTGCAGATATTGGGGTGTTTTTAAACGTTGCTTTCCAGCAGGCTTCTTCCTCTGTGTGGATCGAGCGACTGTTGGCCGCAGATGTGGCCGCGGCGCAGCCCATTTCCATTGAGACCTTGCGCGAACAATATAGCCGCCTGGCCGATGGCACAGTGGGCACTGAGCTTGGTAGTTTTGCCTTCTCTGTTTATCCCCATCACCCGAGTGGGCATCAGCTGACCCAGATTGACCACTACGCGATTCGCCCCACCTGCGCGCGCATTGATGCGGTGAGTCCAACCGAGGCCCATGGCCATTCCACTAGAGAGATTCTGGCGGCGGTTAACTACAGCGACAAGCAGATTGAGTCTATGTTGCAGCGCGGTATTGCCGGTCTGGCCTGGGGTAAAACCTATCTGCCAGGCGATTCACTAGGCCAGCCATTGCCAGAGCTAGATGGACTTTTCAGCGCAACGGATGCAGAGGCTGTAAGTTGGGTCGATACCGAGTCGACCGACGGAGATATCTTCATCACATAGGTTGCAATAACCGTAGTCGCCAGCCTCAATGCGAGCCAGTGCGCCGCCGATTAGGCCCAGCTGTTGCTGGCGTCGGCGCGAGGCTTCCTGAGCCATCTGTGCCCCTTGCATAGCATCCATTCTTGATAGTCTGCCGACCGTGGATTGATCCAGTTCCACCGGTTTGCAAGCCTCGGCGGACATGACTTCGAGATCCTGTAATTCTGTGCGCATTGCCAACAGGCGCAGACGGAAATCCTCTTGCGCGGCGGCGTCCATTAGATGCTCGGCATCTCGGTAATGGCGTAGGCCTGCTGGTCTAGCCAGGGAGCGATCTGGGTCAGCTGAGGCACTATTTCATCGCTGTAGATCGTGCGACAGATATCGGCGATCTGGTCGGGCAAGGTACCCAGCTCCTTCTGTCGACAGAGCATGGTGAGATAGCGGGCATTGGCACCATTGGCCAGCTGCAATACTCGACAGCCCTGCAGTAGTTCCGGGTAGCGCACCATGCACAGACCAGTAGTAATGGCCCAGCCCTGTCCTGACTGGACGAAGCGCATCAATGTTTGAGTACTGTCCAGTTCAAACACGGTCTGCAATTCAACATTCAGTCGCCGGGCAATTAAATTGGTCAGGGCACCCAGTCGCGACTGTTTACTGTAATGGACAAAGGGCACATTTTCGGCCAGCCAGGCTGGCGTTGCGGCACCGTCCTGGGCAAATTTCTCTGGCACGATCATAACAAAGGGATCGCGCAAAATAGGTCGACGCTCGAGCCATGGGTGTTCGTCAATAGGGTCGCTGGTTATCAGCAGATCGAGATTGCGATTGATAAGATCCTGGGACAGGGATGAACCCAGCCCGGTGCACAGGGCAAGCTTGGATACAAAGGGGTTTACCTGTTGCATAAACTGCAGCCCGGCAACATCACAAAATGAATCCACCATTCCAACATTGAGTGGCAGCAGTCCACCACGGGCAGTCATGCGCACATCTGCCAGCATCCGCTGGGTATCATTGATAATCTGGAAGGCGTAGTCCCTGAGAACCTGACCACTGGGTGTCAGCTTAATAGGGCGTGAGCGGGTTACCACTAGCTGGGTTTCAGTCTGGCTCTCTAGCTGCTTGATAGTTTGGGATACAGCGGACTGGGTGATCCCCAGGCGCTCGGCAGCCTGGGTCAATGTCTCTGCTTCAGCAACCGCTGAAAAAACTCGCAGGGCGCCGATTTCAATATTTTTATGAGTCTTCATAACATCGCAGTATAAGCGATGAAAAAGATAAAGCGTTACTCGACTGCGGCAAGACTTCTTATGGCTGCGACACCAATAGTCACACCCTGATGCTCTTCCATTGCATCCAGCAGGCAGTCCCACAGAAATTCTGTAGAGGCAATATCACTAAAAACATAGAAGCAGGGGGTGGTGCCCAGATCATGGCGCACAATCACGGTATTGATTTTGGCCACCGATGTCTGGGCAATCTGGCCCTGGGCAAACTTGTGGGTACGCAGATCAACACCACAGATTTTTGAGAACATCTCTGGAGCCAGAAGACCTGTAACCGCCAGCCAGCAATGGCTATCCGCTCTGGGCAATGAATAGGTTTGCGCAGGCAGATCCTGTTGATTGAGCCTGGTTACCAGACTGGAATCAGCCTCCACATCAGAGACAATCAATAACTCCTGATGGGACAGTTTGGCGACCAGTGATCCATCAGCTTGATTGACAGCCGTATTGGGTTGCTCGGGCAATTGCACTGCCTGGCTTGCCGCCCATTGGGGCGCTTCGGGACCTTTAAACCCGGTGCGGGGCAATGTGGACAGATCCGCAAGACCAAGGCTGATTGCCAGTCTGGGCTCCATACTGGTATCGCCGTACCTGCTGACCAGCAAGGCGTCGCCAACCATTTCAAACTGAGCATTGAGGGCCTGGTGGCGGCGATATAAAGGGCTGCGTCTGGCCGTCTGATCAGGTGTTAATTCAGTCATGGCTAAAGCTCCTGGCGCAAAGTATCTGGGTCATAAAAGGGCAGAGGCACCACATCGGCGGTGACCAAAACACCGCCGTCGGATTTGATCATAATCTGTCTGCTATCTGCGGTACTCTCTTCAACACTGCCCTCAACATCTTGGGGCTGCACATAGGCCAAACCAATAGGCTTGCCCAATGTGGGGGAATAGTTGCACGAGGTAACACGGCCAGTCATCTGCTCGCCATCAAGCACCAGATGGCTCTCTTTGGGAATAGGTGCCTTGCTGTCATTGATAACAAAACCGACCAGGCTTCTGCTGGCTGGTTTCTTTTCCAGTTCGCTAATTGTGCGGCCACCGACAAAGAAGGGTTTTTTCCGCGAGACAGCCCAGCCCATCTGCACTTCCATGGGGTTGGACATGGCATCTGTGTCCTGGCCAATAATAATATGGCCCTTTTCCAGGCGCAGAACTCGCTGTGCTTCAATGCCAAAGGGCTGGATATTTTCCGACTGGCCCGCCGCTAGCAGCGCATCCCAAAGTGCCTCGCCGTATTGCTGGGGCACATGTACCTCATAACCCAGTTCACCGACAAAACCGACGCGAATAACCCGCGCCGCTATGCCTGTCACATTGCCTTCCCGCACACCCATGTAGGGAAAGTCCTTGGCCGAGAGATCAATATCTGAACAGACTTTGGCCAACACCTGCCTTGCTTTCGGACCGGCAATATTAACGCCGCAGTAGGCGGAGGTGACATTGGCAATATCCACATCCAGACGCCATTGGGCATTCCACTTGAGCATATTCTGATAGACCCGATCGACACCACCAGTGGTGGCAGTGACGTAATAATGCTGGTCGCTAAACCGGCAGGCCACACCATCATCAATAACCACACCGGCTTCATTGGTCAGCAGGGCATAGCGGGCCCGGCCCACTGGCTGTTTTACAAAACCAAAGGTATAGAAACGGTTGAGAAATTCACCGGCATCCGGGCCGCGCACTTCAAGGCCACCCAGAGTCGAAACATCCACCAGTCCCACATTGTTGCGTACATTTCGCACTTCCCGGTTGATACAGTTGTCTCGGTCGGCGGCCTCACCGTAAAAAGCAGGGCGATACCAAGCACCAGCTTGAAGCATCTGAGCACCAGCCTCCAGATGACGATAATGCATATTGCTGCGCCGCGCCGGATAAAAACTGCGTCCGGCACTATGGCCCAGATGTTCAGGGGCAAATGGAGGGCGAGCCGTGGTAACACCGGTCTCTGCAACGGTGCGGTTGGTGGCTGCGGCAACTAATCTGGCCGCGGCCAGTGCTGAATGACGGCCCTGAGAGGGACCCATGCCGCAGGTGGAGTAGCGTTTAACCAACTGGATATGCTCATAGCCATCCCGGGTTGCATTAACAATATCTGCAATGGTGAGATCCTCGTCAAAGTCGACAAATTCCTTGCCTTTGGGATGGGCGAAAATGGGCCAGCTGTGATTGGGGCTGTTTTTTTCCCTGGCTAGGGGCGCTGGTACTTCTGCCTGGCTCAGACCCAGACTGTTGGTGGCGATACAGGCTGCTCTTGCCCCTTCTGCAAGGCAGGCTCCCAGATCCCAGTGGCTATTTACCGAACCGGCAATTTGCAGGCCATCCGGTAAATTGCTCAGGGTAAACATTGCCGATTTATCGTCGTAGCTAAGCTGCCCGCCAGCCTGACAGGCAAGTTGATAGGTGGGGGTGTAACCCACAGCCATGCACAGTAAATCGCAGTTAATGGTTTCACCATTGTCAGCGCAGATCCCGGGGCTGACAATCTCTCGAATCTCCACAGCGCTAAGATGATTTTTACGCTGCTTTGCGCCATACACTGCATAGCCAGTTTTAATGGTAATGCCGCGCTTTTTGGCTGCTTTGATCAATGGGCTGGCCTTGGGTTTGTCACGCAGATCGACAATAGCCCTAACGCTGACACCGGCATCCAGCAGATCCAGTGCATTGGCGTAGCCATCGTTATTACCAGTTACAACCACGGCGGTCTTGCCCGGGCGCACAGCATAGAGATGAATCAGGCGCTGGGCAGCGCTGCTCATCATAACGCCGGGAAGATCATTGTTATGAAACACAGCCTGTTGCTCCAGCGCGCCGGTGCAGAGGATGGTCTGTTTGGCGCGTACCTTGTACAGACGCTTGCCGCAGATAATTGGCAGCCAGTTGTCGGCAAACCAGGCGTTGACCACCGCATTGGTCATGCAGGTGATATTGCCGTTGTCGGTGACTTCCTGTACTAGCTGATCGCGAACCTCAGTGCCAATGGTGCCTTCGGCATCAAAACGGGCATAGTTCAGGGACCCACCCAGACTTGGATTCTCATCCACCAGCAAGACTTCACAGCCATCGAGTGCGGCTGTCAGGGCTGCTTGCAAACCAGCTGGGCCTGCGCCCACTACAACCACATCGTAGAACTTGTACTGCTTGTCATAGTAGTCGGGCTCCAACTGCTGATTGATAATGCCGAGGCCAGCTTTTTTGCGAATCAATGGCGCCCATTTTTCCCACATGCCTCTGGGTTTGAAAAAGGCTTTGTAATAAAAGCCGACCGGCAGAAATCTGGAGAACAGCCCCAGTAATGAGCCGCGATCATGTTCCAGGCTGCCGCTGTAATTTTGGCCCATTACAAAAAGCCCCGGACTGATTGTTTCACGGTCTGCCAGAGCATTGGGGTTGGAGGGTAACTGGACCATGGTATTGGCATCCTGGCCGGCCATGGTTAGTGCTGCCCGTGGGCGATGATATTTAAAAGACCGGCTCAATAACCACTGCTCATTGGCCGCCAGTGCGCTGGCGATGCTGTCGCCAGCAAAGCCCTGGTAAGACTTGTTTTCAAAGCTGAAATCGATGGGCTGCTCGCGGTCGATCAATGAGCCATAGGGGGCTGCTAGTCGCTTCATTGCTGGTTCTCCGCAAAATCAATGCGCTGGTTAAAGATTTCGCTGGCCTCAAAGGTGCGAATAACCTGATCTGTAATGGTGTTGCGCTCGGCTAAAAACCAGAACGAGCTGGCGGTATGACACCACCATTCGGTAACAACACCAGCGGCATTGTCATGGAAAAACACATGCTCAGCCCATTGCCTTGAGTCAGTGCTATTGGGGTCTGGCATAGGGTGGTATTCACCACCATAGGTAAATTCGGAAATGTTGCGTTGGCCATTGAGAGGGCAGGTTAATAGTTTCATTGGCATCTCCCTCAATGGCTGGCGGCGGTGGCGCCGGCTTCGTTAATTTGTTCGTAGTTATAAAAGCGTTCGAGGGCAAAGGGCTTGATAATCTCTGGTACCTTTTTGGTGGCGACCAGTTCGGCCATGGTCACACCACAGATGGGTGTTGCCTTAAAGCCCCAGGTGCCCCAGCCTGCATCCAGATAGTAATTCTCGACGGGACTGAGACCCATAATTGGACTGTAGTCCGGGGTCATATCAGTGGTGCCGGCCCATTGGCGCAGCATTCGCGCCTGGGCTAAAAACGGGAAAAGCTCCATAGCAGCTGCACTTAAAGATTCCCGCTGATCCAATGTCGCTCTGGTGTGATACAGAGGGTAGGGGTCCGAGCCACCGCCAATAACAAATTCCCCTCTGGATGTCTGATGCACATAGACATGTACATGGGGTGAGCTGACATGGGGAGTGAGTATGGGCTTGTAGGGCTGTGTCACCATCGCCTGTAATGGATAGCAATGGATGGGCAGCGGAATACCGGCCTTTTTTGCCACCACTGAACTGGCTCCGGCTACGGCCTGCACCACGGCGCCACATTCAACCCGGCCGCGATTGGTTTTCACTGCAGTCACCCGGCCTTTATCAATCTCAATATCCTCAACTTCGGTCAGTTGGTGCAATTCTACGCCGCGCTCACAGGCGCCTTTGGCATAGCCCCAGGCGACTGCATCATGACGAGCTGTCGCGCCATCTGCGTGCCACAGGCCAGCCATAATCGGGAAGCGTGAGTCCTCGGACATATTGAGGTTGGGCACCAGGTCGGCAATGGTCTGACGATCCACAAGTTCCGAGCGCACACCCATATGCTGGTTGACTTCAGCGCGCCAGCGAAAGCTACGAACGGCAGCATCGCTGTGCGCCAATGTCAGCTGGCCGCGATTTTCCATCATGACATTGTAGTTAAATTCATTGCTCAGATTGTTGTACAGTTTGACTGATTCGCGGTAGAAGCTGACGCCCTCTTCAGTCAGGTAGTTGGAGCGGATAACGGCGGTATTGCGCGCTGTGTTGCCGCCACCCAGATAGCTTTTTTCCAATACAGCAACATTGGTAATGCCGTGGTATTTGGCAAGGTTGTAGGCAATGGCGGTGCCATGCCCGCCAGCGCCGATAATAACCACATCGTAGTGCTTTTTGAGCTCTGTGGCTGGGGTGAAATGATGTTGCGCCGGATACTCATTGCTGAGTCCGTACTTTAAAAGCCCAAATGGCATAACTCTCCCCTAAGAAAATAGCTGCTAGCTGCCTAAAAATACAACCGTTTTATTGCCGTCCAAAAATACTCTGCGCTCAATGTGATATTTCACTGCTTTTGCCAGCGCCATACATTCATTGTCACGACCCACCTGCACCAAATGGTTGGGGCCATAATTGTGGTCCACTCTGGTTAGCATCTGCTCAATAATTGGCCCTTCATCGAGATCAGAGGTCACATAATGGGCTGTGGCACCAATCACTTTTACCCCGCGATCATAGGCCTGATGATAGGGCTTGGCGCCCTTGAAGCCGGGTAGAAACGAATGGTGAATGTTGATGCAGCGACCGGATAGCTGCTCAGTCAAATTATTCGATAGAATCTGCATATAGCGGGCCAGAATCACAAGCTCAGTGCCTGTCTCATCAACAATTTCCATCAGTCGCTGTTCCTGCTGAACCTTGGTATCTTTGCTTACCGGCAGGTGAATAAACCGAATGCCTTCCCGCTCAACCATGGGGCGCAGATCCTGATGGTTGGACACCACCGCGGTGACCTCCATATTAAACTCGCCCTTGCGGCGGCGATACAGCAGGTCATCCAGACAATGGTCGTACTTGGAGACCATTAAGATGGTTTTAACTGCGACTGATGGATCGTGAAACTGCCAGTCCATCGCGAACTTATCCGAGACCGAGGCAAACTCTTCACCCATAACCTCTATAGCTGGAGACTGCTCCTGGCGGCGAAAAACCGCACGCATAAAGAATTTGTCCGTCGACTCATCATCAAATTGTTCAAGGGCACAAATATAGCAGTCCCGGTCGGCGAGAAAACTGGTGACTGCGGCAACGACGCCACTGCCAGCGCGGCAGCTGCCGGTAAAAATATAGTTGTTAGCCTCTTGGGGCATTGTGGTCATGTTTATCGCCTGATTATCATTGTAAAACTGCGATTATAAGCCAAGCCTGAGCATTTAGGGTGCCTCGAGGCTACAATCGGCTCGCATAATGCAGGCTCTAATGCCGAGGGGTCAATAACTGTAATGCACCGTTAGTAACACTACTGATGGGCTGCAAATCTGCTTATTGTTGAAGTATACAAGCCTAGATAAAACTCACAGATATCCCTGTGACATGTTGTATTTCAACCATGTTTGAGACGCCACAATAAATGATAATAATTCAGTCACTGAAGAGGAACTGCGCGCTTTGATGTCCTATCACGAGGTTGAGGGCAGCTACTTAAACCGTATCAGAAAATGCATTGGAACCCGCACTGGCATTATTATTTGCTAACTATCTGGATATTCGTCGCTAGACATTGCATTATTCCCGCCATGGGAATAATGCGTCTGATAATCTTGATCTTCGCCCTCGTGCTCTCTGGCTGTGCTACCTATAAGCCCAGCCAGGTGGAGGATGTCTGTCGTATTTTTTGGGGTGAAACCGATTGGTACAAAGATGCCCGCAAAGCGAACAAGCGGTGGGGAACACCAATCGGCGTGATGATGGCGATCATCAAACAGGAATCTACCTTTCGTGCCGATGTAAGGCCGGAGCGCCCCAAATTTTTGTTTATCCCGCTGCCGCGAAAATCCTCGGCCTATGGCTATGCCCAGGCTCAGGACCCCGCCTGGAATGACTATCGCAAAGCGACGGGTAACTGGAGCCACGACCGAGACGATTTTGGCGATGCGATTAACTTTGTTGGCTGGTATACCAACACCTCCAACAAGCGTCTGGGAATTTCTAAATGGGATCCCTACAAACAGTATCTTGCTTACCATGAAGGCTGGGGCGGATATTCAAGAGGTTCGTTCAACAAGAAGCCACAGCTGCTTAAAGTAGCAAAAAAGGTCAAACGCCAGGCCGAGATCTACGGGACGCAGCTCAACAAGTGCAGTGGCAAACTGGATCGGGCGGTCAAAGGCTGGTTCTTTTAGGACTGTCGCGCCGGAGACATCGCATTACTGCTGCGTTGCGTAAACTACTATAATAAAAATCATTGCGAGACCGCTATGTCCCAGAATCATTTTGATGTTGTTATTATCGGCGCCGGCCTTTCCGGCATTGGTGCTGCCTGTCATTTGCAGCGCAATAGTCCCAATAAGAGCTACGCTATTCTGGAAAGCCGCGAGGCAATGGGTGGCACCTGGGACCTGTTTCGCTACCCGGGTATTAGATCGGATTCCGATATGCACACCCTTGGTTACAGCTTTAAACCATGGAAACATGAACGCGCTATCGCCGATGGCCCTGCCATTCTGGACTATATCCAAGAGACTGCGAAGGACTATGATGTTGAGCAGCATATCCGCTATAACCAGCGGGTTATTAAAATTGCCTGGGATAGCGATAATGCCACATGGACATTGCGTATTGAGCAAGAGGGCAAGCGAGCCAGCAAAATTACCTGTAACTTTATCTACAGTTGCACCGGCTACTACCGCTACGACAAAGGCTATACTCCGGACTTCCCGGGTTCAGACCAGTTTAAAGGAGAGCTGATTCATCCCCAGCACTGGCCTGAAGATCTGGACTATGCAGATAAAAAAGTTGTTGTGATAGGCAGTGGTGCAACAGCGATCACTGTGGTGCCAGAAATGGCCAAAACCGCGCACCATGTGACCATGCTACAGCGGTCGCCCACCTATGTGGTCTCTCGTCCGGGCAAAGATCCCTTTGCGCGCCGTATGGACCGATGGCTGCCATCAAAATTGGCCTATCTGGTTACCCGTTGGAAAAATGTCACCATGCAGGCGCTCATATTTCAGTACAGCCGTCGCCGCCCACAAAAAATGAAAGAGTTTTTGCTGGCCCTGACTCGCAGAGAGCTGAAGGGAAAGGTGGATGTTAATAAGCATTTTAATCCTAAATATAACCCCTGGGATCAACGTCTCTGTCTGGTGCCCGACAGTGATCTGTTCAGGTCATTGCGCAAAGGTACATCTTCTGTAGTCACCGATCAGATCAAAACCTTTACCAAGACTGGTATTAAACTGGAGTCAGGTGAGCTGTTAAAGGCTGATATTGTAGTCAGTGCCACAGGTCTGGAGTTGCTGGCAATGGGCGGCATGGAGATCGTCGTTGATGGCAAAAAGATTTCCCTGCCGGATACAGTTGGCTACCGTGGCATGATGCTGAGTGATGTGCCTAACTTTGTATTGGCTGCGGGCTACACCAACGCCTCATGGACATTGAAATGTGATCTGACCAGTGAATATGTGTGCCGCATGCTCAACCATATGGATCGCACCGGCTACCAGTTCTGTGTAGCGCGCACCCAGAATCCGGATATGGACCGGGTGGCATTTCTGGATCTGGCCTCAGGCTATGTGGATCGCGCCATTGATAATTTTCCCAAGCAGGGCACCAGCTCTCCCTGGCGGCTTTATCAGAATTATCTGCTGGACTTGCTTAGCCTGCGCTTTGGTTCAATGAGGGACAAGGAGCTGGAATATGGGCGGGTTAAAACCCAGTCCTAAAATGGAAAGCCCTGCACATTCAATTTAGCCGTATAAATCCCCGCCTTTAAACAGGGACTATCTCCGCACAAGCGAGGCTTATCCCCGTCCATAGGATCAGTTAAACCTGTGACAAACAGAGTCTTCCCATCCTCTCCACCAAAGGCAACATTGGTCACAATATGTATGCCCTCGACGTTTAACTGGCCCACCACTTTATGCTGCTTGTCCAAGATCACAATTACCTGGCCGTCGTGTCTGGTTGGCTGTTCAACTGTGGTCGTTGCATAAATATTACCACTGCAATCTTTGCCTAATCCATCAATGGGTGATGTCAGTAATTTCTGTGGATTCGATACTTCGCCAGCCGTTAAATCAAATACCCATAGCCCCTGCAGGCCACCGACAATCAGTTGCTGTTGATCCAGTGATAATACAATGCCATTCGGCTTGTCAGCCAGTGCTGGTACAAGGTCAGTAACAGCGGTGGCAGTGACTTTACCCTTTGGGCTGACCCGGTAAATTCGTTGCCCCGGCTCTATAGAGCCGGGTTGTCCGCCACCCTGAATACTGCTCGGGTCAATATTTGAGGGGGTGTTCCAATTGGGGTCAGTGAAATAAATCGTATTATCTTGGGCAGCCGTTAAGTCATTGGGGGAGTTAAATCGTTTGCCATTGTAAGTGCTCGCAATTGCTGTGATCTGTTTGCTTTGCCAATCAATAGAAGACAGTGATCCGTCAAGCTGCCGAGCGGCCAATAAATTACCCTGACTGTCCACAGCCAGACCATTACTGCCTGCAACAGTATCTTTCATCCACAGCTTTGGTTGCTCCCCCTGAACCCAGCGCCATATTGTGGTTTGGTTGCTTAGTACAAAGCCATTTTCATCTGGTTGCTGTGACCCCATATTTGAGTAATACAGGGCACCATCATGCCATAGAGGACCTTCAATATTATTGAACCCCTGATACATCAGAGGAATATTTTGTTCACGTTTAAGCTGGATATTGCTTAGGTCTAATTTTATGTTTTGTGAAGCTGCAGAACAGTATTTAGCATTGAAAGCAGCAACGGAGGTCAGCTGCTTGATACCCTCAGGTGATTTCACTTCAGAGCATGCAGTCCCCAGCATGCTCAGACAAACTGCAGCGACAAGAGAGGTTTTTCTAGATAGAGTTTCACTCTGCAATAACAGGGGCATCTTGATTATTTTCCAGTTAATTGATTTTTTTGGTTTGTAGTTATCTTGTTGATTTTCGGGTTACTAACTCAAAACCTGTATTGATATAGTTTGCTATTGGTGTGGTCTTGTCACCGGGGGAGGTTATTTTTTCAAAAATAACCTCCATAGCCTTACTGCCCATGTTATATCGATTAACTCGCACTGTGGAGAGTGCAGGTTCAGCATAGGCGGCCATTTCAATATCATTAAAGCCACAGATACCAAATTTTTCTGGCACCTTGAGCTGCATTTTTTTGCTCTCGTGTAAGACACCTAGTGCCAGATCGTCGTTACAGCAAAATACCGCATCACAGTCGCCTTTGGTTATAGTCATCAGCTCTCTGAATAATAAGGCACCTTTAGAGACAGAGGATGGCTCGGGGGTAGTTATAACCCTTGCCTTATCCAGGCTGTTTGCTGCTGATAAAACATGCTCAAACCCGGCTAGTCGCTCGCAGGTTCTGCGGTCCATGCGGGCGCCGATAAAACCAATTTTGCTGTAGGACTTATCCAGTAATAACTGAGCCACAGCGGCTCCCGCATCAAAATGTGAAAACCCTACATTGATATCAATTGGGTTATCCACTTCACCCATTATCTGAACCACAGGTACAGCAGACGCTTGTAACATTGCTTTGGCGGCAGTGGTTTGTTCGCCGCCTGTGATAATTAAACCCTCGGGAGACTGGCCCAGTAAGGTGCGGATGGCGCGCTCTTCCTCGGCGGCAGAATAATGTGTGTTAAACAGCAGTACCTGGTAATTGGCCGGGGTGGCAATATCATAAATACCACGCAGTACATCGTTAAATACCACATTGGATAACGAGGGGATCAGTACGCCAATTAACTTTGATTTTGAAGATGCCAGCACACTGGCCGAGCGATTGGGGATATAGCCCAGCTCGGCAATGGCCGCTTCTACTTTCTCGCGGACATTGGCCCGCACGCCGTCATAACCATTGACCACTCGGGATACGGTGATGGGACTAACATCAGCCTTTGCCGCGACATCTTTTAGGGTAAGGCGCTTACCGCTGTGACTGTCATTGTTTGCCATAGGACTATGATTACATATTTACAAAAACAGGGATATCAGCAGACAGCTGGCCAGTCCGACCAGAGAGATTAATGTTGTCATAACTGTCCATGTTTTTAAGGTGTTTGTTTCACTCATACCGAGATAGCGACTGACCAGCCAAAACCCGGAGTCATTGACATGGGAGAGTATGGTTGCCCCAGATGAAATAGCAATAACCAGCAAACCCAAACTGGGTGCCGAGATTGGCTGTAATTGTAATATAGGAGCCATTAATCCCGCGCCTGTGATCATGGCAACTGTTGCCGAACCCTGGGCAATGCGCGTAATGGCCGCAATTAAAAAACCCAAAATAAATACAGAGAACTGAGCTTCAATAAATACCGAGGCCAGCATTTGGCCCACACCAGAATCAATCAGTACCTGTTTAAACGCACCGCCCGCACCTGTGATTAAAATAACAATACCCGCAGGCTCTAACCCTTTGTTGGCAATATTTAACAATGACTCTTTGTCCAGATCACATTTGGTATGGGCTATCAACAGGGCAAGAATAGTGGCGATGGATAGTGCTACAAATGGATGACCTAAAAAGCGGATAGCTGTGAGTAAAGGGCTGCTTTGGGCTAGGACAAAAGGTGCGGTTGTCGCCAACATAATCAGCAACAATGGCAGCAAAATAATAGAGGAAACCCAGGCAAAACTCGGTGAGGAAATATCTGATGTAATGGGATTATTGCGATGGGCCTCTGGAACCGCAACAAAAATTTTATTGGCGACAAATTGTCCAAACCAGGGTCCTGCAATAATCATGGCAGGTATGCCAGTTAAAGCCCCAAACAGAATAACCCAGCCCAGGTCGGCATTAATTAATTCAGCCACGGCGATAGGGCCAGGAGTAGGCGGGATAAAACTATGGGTAATCGCCAGTCCCGCTAAAAGGGGAATAGCGTAGTACAACAATGAGCGACCAGAGCGATTAGCCAGGCCATATAGCAGTGGCGCCAGAATAATAAATGCCACATCAAAAAATACCGGGATGGCGACAACAAAACCGGTGACCCCAAGGCTCCACTGGGTTTTCTCTGGGCCAAAGGTGCGTATTAAACTGTCAGCAATGCGTTCGATGCCACCGGAGCTCTCTAAGATTTGACCAAGAATAGCCCCCAGACCCACAACAATCGCCACAAAGCCCAGAGTGCCGCCCATACCATTTTTGATTGAACCTATAACCTGGGTTGGTTCCAAACCTGACAGGAGGCCAACGCTTAAGCTGGCAACCAGCAGAGCCAGAAATGCTGGTACTCGCAGTGCGATCACCAAAAAAAGCAACAGGGCAATGCCCGCACCAGCCACAAAAAATAAACTTAAATCCATATCAATTCCCCGAAGAACGCAAGATTGAACGCTTAGTTTTGAGCACTAATGGTTGCGACTTTTAGCCGATCACCAATAATAATTTCAAATTCACCTGGCTCGACAACTGAATTCATGCGCCGGTCTAATAGTGCAAAGTCTTTGTTGGCAATGGTGAAGCTCAGGGTCTGCTTCTCGCCGCGCTTCAAATGCACCCGTTTAAATGCCACCAGTTTTCTCACCGGTGTGGTCACTGTGCTGACTTTGTCATTAATATAAATCATCACCACTTCATCGCCGTCCATATCGCCGGTGTTGGTTATATCAACACTGAGGTTGAGACTGTCAGTGGTGGATATGGTCTCTGGCATGCTTAGATTGCTGTAATCAAATGTGGTGTAAGAGAGTCCGTAACCGAAGTAGTACAGTGGCTTGCGGCTGCTCAAATAAAACCCGCCGCGGTGGAATGCTGAAGGTTTATGGTTGTAAAAGCTCTGCAGATGGCCAACAGACCGGGGCACTGTAATAGGCAGTTTGCCGCCTGGGTTTATCTTGCCCACTAGGGTTTCGGCGATAGCTTGCCCACCAAACATGCCCGGCTCCCAAGCTTCGACAATAGCATCGGCATTTTCAGCTAACCACTCCGACGCAATAGGGCCACCATTGACCAGTACAACAACTAATTTGGCACCGCTGGCTTTAATTTTCTCAAGCAATTCAATCTGATTGCCAATCAGGTTTAAGGTTGGGCGGTCGACATTCTCGGCACTGGTTTTGTTTTTATCAAAGCGCAGTGAGTTTTCACCCATAACAGCAATAACCACATCTGCTCGTTTGGCTAACTTGCCCACTTTGGATAATTCTGTAGGTGAAATTACATCATGTCGGGCAATGGCGACATGATCAATTTTAGTGCCTTGGGCATATTGCTCTTTAACCCCTTCCAGCACAGTAATAACATTATTGTCTGGCTGCACCCGTGCCCATTCTCCCAGAAGTGCCTGATGGTCAGCATTGGGACCTGTGATCAGGATACGGTCAATATCCTGCTGAATCGGCAATACGCCATTGTTTTTCAGCAGTACCATGGACTTTTGCGCGGTTTTTAATGCCAGCTCAAGATGGCTTTCCTTAAGCAATGTATCTGCAACCGTCTGTTTATCTGTGTAACGGTTTTCAAACAGTCCCAATTGAAATTTAGAGTAGAGAATTTTGCTGACAGCATGGTCAATGCGGCTTACTGGTATTTCACCGTTTTCCACCAGATCTTTAACATTGTCGAAAAAACCAGGACCCTGCATATGCACATCCATACCGGCCAGCACAGCAACCTTGTCTGCCTCTCGCTCTGAGTCAACAATTCTGTGGGCACTTTCCAGACGTTGGATATCCATCCAGTCACTGACGTAAAACCCTTCGAAGCCCCATTCATCACGAATCAAGTCAGTTAAATATTCCTCATGGGCATGTGCGGGAATGCCGTTGATTTCGTTGTGGGCAGGCATAATGGTGTAGACACCATTGTCGATTGAACCAACAAAGGGCGGGAAAAATATTTCATGCAAAGTGCGCTCGGAAACGTCTGCTGGAGCGCCATTGACACCATTATAGGCAATGCCTCCACCTACAAAGTGCTTGGCAGATGCCAATACATTGGTCGATAAGCTAAAGTCGCTACCCTGATAACCTCGCACCATGGCATTGCCCATTTCGGTGACCAGGTAGGGGTCTTCGCCAAAGGTTTCGCCAATGCGACCCCAGCGTGAATCTCGCACAACTTCAATATTGGGAGAGTAGGCCCACTGAAATCCTGTGGCGCGCATTTCATGGGCGGTATATTCAGCCATTAACTCGGCCAGCTCAGGTTCAAATGATGCGGCCAGGCCAATTTGCGTGGCATAGATGGTGGTGGGGCCCATATACATACCATGGCCATGGATTGCGTCCGTGGCGATAAGTAGTGGAATTTTAAGTCGTGATTCCTCTGCCAGGCTCTGCAATATATTGGCTTCCTGATAGGTAGAGACCTTCAAAAACGAGCCAATCTTGCCCTCTTTAATTAACCCTGCTCTGTCACCCAGTGCCAGGGTGTAATCTGATTTAGTGTCTTTGCTATCAAAGTCGATATCTGAGGCTTCACCGACAAATTGGCACATCTGACCAATTTTTTCATCCAGAGTCATTTGATTCATTAACAGCTCAACGCGCTTGTCCGAGGTTAGGCTGGTATCCAGATAGGATGCTGTTGCGGCTAGGCCGTCCATTGAGATAAACAGAAACGCTGAGAGGGTCAGCCTTTGAATAGCAGAAGTCATAAAAATCCCTTGTTTATATAGGTTTTGCGCTGATTTCTTTGTGGTAAATTTTTATACAGCGGACAATTGGTTGCGCAACCATTTTATGTAACAATAACGCCGTTTACAACTATTCTGCTAATCCCATAGATATTTAGATTTGTTGGGCGCTTGAAGAAGCTAAAACAATACATTTGCCAGGAACCTGAGATGTCGTTATCAGAAAAAGCGCTTGAGTCGAGATCGCAACCCCTGCTGCTTGTGGTTATGGGTGTATCGGGAACAGGCAAGTCGACATTGGCTAACGAATTTGCAAGACAGTCTGGATTTATCTATCTAGACGCTGACAGTCTGCACAGTGAAGATGCTATTGAGCAAATGACCCGTGGTATTCCGCTGACTGACGGACAGCGCGGGCCCTGGATACAGCGTATATACCGACAACTCTGTGAATATCAGGCACAAAACAAAAGCTGCATTCTGGCTTACTCCGGGTTGAAGCAACAGCACAGAAAAGTGATATTTAGTGCCTATAGGGACAGAGCAGGAGTGTTATTGCATGGAGAGCAAGGGCTTATCATTGAGCGGTTGGCAAAGCGAAGTGACCATTTTATGTCGCCACAACTACTTGGAAGCCAAATTGCTGAAATGGAACCCTTTGATCAACAGGTGCCATTATTAAAGCTCGATTTGGCTGGTAGCGTAGAGCAGTTGCTCTTGCAGATGCTCAGCTTTACAGCTTCATTGGAAAACAGTCAGCCCTGTCCATCCAATTCAACAGAGTAAATGTGCAGCGTCAGAAATCCAGTTTATCAATGGCGTGGCGCAACGTATCGATCAAAACCATTCAAGTGGCTACGGGTAAAGAGGCCTTGTTGTGAATGGTGATAAAACTAAGTTTTCCGAAGTAGCGCTGCCGTATAGATTGAGCTGATGTTGTTTATCTGGCGAAGAAAAGCTGTTGTCACAATATTGCAATAAAAGCGCTATACAATAGTGGATGGTTTTTTAAATTAATGTACGGAGCAGTTATGAAGAATGTAGTAATGAGCAGTTTGATTTTGTTGATGGTATTACCGGCCATGAGTTTTGCATCATCCTGGGCGCCAGTCGAAGAGGGCGTGGCAGTCAGCGGTAAGGTTCATGCGATTAAAAAGTCGAAAAAATATCGAAGTGTCGAGAAATGTCGCGCCTATGCTGAGACCAAGTCAATTGTTGTTGCATTTACCCTGGATGCAAACAAAGGAACTTGCTCTACCTATACTTCCGTTAGAAGTCGCCCTGCTAAAGAGGGTGCGATATCTCAGGTTAAAGGTTAGACCTTTGCGGTTGCCGTCGTTCTAACCCGCCTTGCTGCGCAATCGGAGCTCGGATCAATCAGCGGCTTGAATCAGGCCTTCGGCGGTAACAAACATAAAAAAACCCCAGCTGTGCTGGGGTTTTTGTGTTTGGCGCACCCGGAGGGATTCGAACCCCCGACCAAGTGGTTCGAAGCCACCTACTCTATCCAGCTGAGCTACGGGTGCGGTGATGATTGCAGTGTAGCTTATCGTTCCAGGTATTGCAGTTTATCTGGAACACCATTCCATTCTTCTGCATCTGGTGGTGGTTCTTTCTGCACGGTGATATTGGGCCATACATCGGCCAGTTCGGCATTTAGTTCCAGGAAAATCTCCTGACCTTCGGGGATTTCGTCTTCAGCAAAGATGGCATCCACGGGACATTCGGGTTCACACAGAGCGCAGTCAATACACTCGTCCGGGTGAATCACCAAGAAGTTGGGGCCTTCATAAAAACAGTCTACAGGGCAGACTTCTACACAGTCTGTGTGCTTGCACTTAATGCAGTTGTCACCAACAATAAAGGTCATTTATTACCACTCTTATCCGTTTCAGGTCGTTCTAGGCGCGGCATTATAGCAGGAAGATTTCTCCTGTGAATGCCTTGCTGAGGTTATTTGGTTCTATCTTATGCGCTGCGGTGTTGGGATACGTCAGAGTAACTTTTTTAGTTCATACACCAGATCCAGAGCTTGCTTTGGAGACAGCTCGTCGGGGCGGAGAGATTCCAGCCGTTTATGCAACTCGGGGTTAACCGGTGGCAGAAATAATTCGGTTTGGCTTGGCTCTGGTTGTTGCCTAGGGCTGATAACACCTGAACTGCCAGCCTCCAACACAGCTAACTCTTGCCGCGCCAGGGCAATCACATCTGCGGGAATGCCGGCCAGTTTGGCCACTTGAATACCATAGCTCTGACTGGCGGGACCATCTTGGACGGCATGCAAAAAGACGATGCTGTCTTTGTATTCTGTTGCATCCAGATGCACATTTACGGTACCCGAGAGCTTGTCCGGCAGGGCCGTTAACTCAAAGTAATGGGTGGCAAAAAGGGTAAAGGCTTTTACCTTTTCTGCCAGATAAAAGGCGCAGGCCCAGGCCAGAGACAGGCCATCGAAGGTGCTGGTGCCGCGGCCTACTTCATCCATTAACACCAGGCTGCGGTCGCTGGCATTATGCAAAATATTGGCAGTTTCGGTCATTTCGACCATAAAAGTAGAGCGGCCCCCGGCCAGATCATCGGAGGAGCCTATTCTGGTGAAGATACGATCAACCAAGCCGATGGTGGCGGAGGTCGCTGGCACAAAACTGCCGATTTGTGCCAGCAGGATAATAAGCGCGGCCTGGCGCATATAGGTAGATTTACCACCCATATTGGGGCCGGTGATCACCAGCATTTTGCGCTCGCTGTTCATTTTTAGGTCATTAGCCACAAAGGGTTCAGCAGATACCTGCTCGACCACCGGGTGGCGGCCGCCTTCGATATTGATGCCCGGCTGTTGCTGCAATCTGGGCATGCAGAAATTTAAGTTATGGGCGCGCTCGGCCAATGTGGCCAGCACATCCAGTTCCGCCACGGCGGCGGCACAGGTCTGCAATATGGCGAGATCCTGATTTAACGTTTCAAGCAGCTCATCATAGAGATGCTTTTCCCGACTCAGGGCACGGCTTTTGGCGCTCAGGGCTTTATCTTCAAATTCTTTTAGCTCTGGAGTGATAAAGCGCTCGGCATTTTTTAAGGTCTGGCGGCGAATATATTCCACCGGTGCCTTGTCGCTCTGCCCCCGCGAGATTTCTATATAGTAGCCGTGCACTCGGTTGTAACCGACTTTCAAGGTGGAGATTCCGGTGCTGGCTTTTTCCCGCTCTTCCATAGCCAGCAGAAACTCGCCAGCATTAGTATTTAGAGCGCGCAGCTCGTCCAGTTCACTGTCATAGCCATCGGCAATAACGCCCCCATCGCGGATAACTACCGGAGGATTTTCTTTGATGGCAGTGGCAAGTACTTCCACAAGGTGGGGCAGGGGCTTGGCGCCTTCAGCTAGTTTCTGCAGATGTCCCTGCTCTGCGGTTTGCAGCTGGCTGGCGATCTGCGGCAGTGCCGCCAATGAATCGAGTAATCTGGTCAGGTCTCTGGGGCGTGCGGAGCGCAGGGCCACGCGAGTCAGTATGCGCTCCATGTCACCCACCTGTTTTAGCTGGCTGTTAAGGTTTTCATACAGATAATGCTGCTGCATTGCAGCTATGGATTGTTGGCGGGCCTCCAATACAGCCAGATCTTGCAATGGCCGATTAAGCCAGCGGCGCATAAGGCGGCTGGCCATGTTGGTGGCAGTGTTGTCCAGTACCTCAAACAAGGTGTTGTCCTGACTTCCGCTGAGGTTGATATCCAGTTCCAGATTGCGTCGGCTGGCGGCATCCATGACCACACTGTCTTCGCGGTTTTCGGCGCTGATGCTGCGAATATGGGGCAGGTTATTGCGCTGGGTGTCGATGGCGTACTGCAACAGACAGCCAGCGGCGCTGATGCCAATGGGCAAGTGCTCACAGCCAAATCCGCTTAAATCTTTGGTGCCAAACTGTTTGTTTAGCAGGCGCTCGGCGCTGTCGATCTCAAACTCCCAGGGTGGGCGGCGGCGCAGGCCCGGTCTTGTCTCTAGCGAGTCCAGTGCTGACAGGTCTTCATTAATCAGCACTTCCACCGGATTTAACCGCTGTAGTTCGCCGTGCAATTCATCTTCACTGTCAAGCTGTAACAGCTGAAAGCGGCCACTGCTCATATCCAATATTGCTATGCCGAACTGGTTGTCGCGACTATTGATCGCGGCCAGTAGGCTATCGCCGCGGTCGTCCAGCAGGGCTTCATCGGTCAGGGTGCCCGGTGTCAGCACGCGCATCACTTTGCGCTCCACTGGGCCTTTGCTGGTTTCCGGGTCGCCAACCTGCTCGCAAATGGCGACTGAAATACCCTGTTTTACCAGTTTTCCCAGATAGCCTTCGGCGGCATGATAGGGCACACCACACATAGGTATGGGGTTGCCATTGGCTTTGCCCCGGGCGGTCAATGTGATATCCAGTAGTTGACTGGCCTTTTTGGCATCATCGAAAAACAGCTCATAGAAATCACCCATGCGATAAAACACTATATCGTTGGGATGTTCTGCTTTGATGCGAAGGTACTGTTGCATCATTGGTGTATGCGGGCTGGAATCGGCTTTCTTAGTCATTTAGCGGTCACAATATCTGAGCTGATCTGGGTGGGCGTTTAGCCCGGCTTATACGTGAGACAGTTTAGTACATTGTGGCGGCTGTAGACTATTGAAATACGGGCTTTTTAGTATGGACCCACAGGCAAGACCTGTCGGTCGCCAAATCTCTGATGATTTTAGCTGCCGGGGTTTTTCTATGGCCCAAAACAGGTAAACTGACCCATATACTTTCACGATAATATTATGCAAATTCAGGGGGAAACATGAGCGGTACAGTGACAGTCTCAATTGAGAACGGGGTTGCCAATATCCTAATGGACGATGGCAAAGCCAATGTCCTTGGTTACGACATGTGGGATCAGTTGGAAGCGGCATTTGATCAGGCGGAAGCCGCTGGTGCGGTGGTTATACTGCAGGGTCGCGATGGCATTTTCTCTGGTGGTTTCGATCTTAAAGAGATGGGCAAAGGCCCGCAGAATGCCCTCGAGCTGACCGCCAGAGGATCACAGATGGCGCGCCGAATACTAGCATTCCCGACACCAGTGATAGGTGTTTCAACTGGCCACTGTATTGCGATGGGTGCCTTTTTGATGCTGGCCTGTGATTACCGCATTGGCGCTGCCGGTGAGTACAAGATTGGTCTCAATGAAACCATGATCGGCATGACTATGCATAATTTTGGCATCGAATTGGCCCGCTATCGCATTCCTCTTGCCTATTTCAGCCGAGCCGTTATCAATGCCGAGATCTGGAGTCCTGAGGATGCTATATCTGCTGGTTTCTATGATCGCGCAGTGCCATTGGAGCACCTTGGTGCAGCTGCCGCTAAGGCCGCCGAGATGTTTGGCAATCTGGATATGGGTGCTTTTAATGGCACCAAGAATAAGTCGCGCAAAGGGTTTCTTGAGCTGTTGGATCAATGTATCGCAGCGGATTTGGTTCCGCCTTCTGCTTGATAAACACAAGCAGCATTTTTCTCCAAGTAAGTGAGCTCTAACTGCAGCTGATAGAGCAAAAGCCCTATCAGCTTCATTCAAAGAGAGCTACACTTTCGCCATGAATAAATCTATCTATGATCTTGCCGCACAGGTTGGCGAAGCCCTTGTCCAGCGGGGTGCCAGCCTGACTCTGGCAGAGTCCTGTACCGGCGGTGGTGTCGCCCATGCCGTTACTGCTGTGCCCGGCAGCTCTGGCTGGTTTGGCGCAGGTTTTGTCACCTATGCCAATAGTGCCAAGCAGAAATTACTTGGGGTCTCCCCAGAAACCCTGGCTGAAGAGGGTGCTGTCAGCGAATCCGTGGTGGTTGCCATGGCTCAGGGCGCCCTTGATGCCGCTGGTGCTGACTATGCGGTTGCCCTGAGTGGTATCGCCGGGCCTGGGGGTGGCACTGAAGATAAGCCGGTCGGTACCCTGTGGTTTTGCTGGGCGGGTCCAGGGACAATCGTCAGTCGTAAATATCTATTATCTGGAAGCCGTGACCAGGTGCGTGAGCAGGCAATCACAATTTCGTTAAAACAACTGTTGCATCAGATTACTGAATCGACTACTGTATAGTCATACAGTTACTGGTTAGATAATCAGTAACCAACAAAACGAGACCAATTTACCGAGGATAACAATTATGGACGCCAACAAATCAAAAGCATTAGAGGCAGCGCTGGGTCAAATCGAACGTCAGTTTGGCAAGGGCACAGTGATGCGCATGGGCGAGAATGGGCGTCAGGCAGTGCCTGCTATCTCTACTGGTTCCCTGGGACTGGATATTGCTCTGGGCATTGGTGGTCTGCCTAAAGGGCGAGTGGTTGAGATCTACGGGCCGGAATCTTCAGGTAAAACAACATTAACCTTGCAGGTCATTGCCGAAGCACAAAAAGCGGGGGGCACCTGTGCCTTTATCGATGCTGAGCATGCTTTGGATCCGGTCTATGCCGAGAAACTCGGTGTTGTGGTTGATGACTTAATTGTGTCTCAGCCAGATACCGGAGAACAGGCTCTGGAGGTCACAGATATGTTGGTTCGCTCCGGCGCCTGTGATGTGCTGGTGGTGGATTCTGTAGCAGCATTGACTCCAAGAGCAGAAATTGAAGGTGAGATGGGCGATCACCATGTAGGGTTGCAGGCCCGCCTGATGTCTCAGGCTCTGCGCAAGTTAACCGGCAATATTAAAACAGCTAACTGCCTGGTGATCTTTATCAACCAGATTCGTATGAAAATCGGTGTTATGTTCGGCAACCCTGAAACCACCACTGGGGGTAATGCGTTGAAATTTTATTCCTCTGTTCGTCTGGATATCCGCAGAATTGGCGCGGTTAAAGACGGCGATGAGATTGTGGGTAACGAAACCAGAGTAAAAGTGGTGAAGAACAAAGTAGCACCACCCTTTAAACAGACAGAATTCCAGATTCTCTACGGCCGCGGTATTAACCGCAATGGCGAGCTGGTTGACCTTGGTGTTAAGCATGGGTTGGTTGACAAGTCTGGTGCCTGGTATGCCTATAAAGGTAACAAGATAGGTCAGGGCAAGGCCAATGTTGGTGTGTTCCTCACCGAAAACCCCCAGATAGCCGCTGAGATTGAAGAGCAGATTAGAGCTAAAGAGCTGGGTGGCCTCACTCCGGAACCAGAAGCTCCCGCGGCACCAGAGCAGGATATGTCTGAAGAATAAGTGCGGGTCATTAGATGTAAGCATTATAAAAAAAGCGCCTGGGTGGCGCTTTTTTTATGGCTTGTTTATCCTTTGAGCTTACTGAGATTTAACCTTTGGTATCTGTTATGACAATACAACCAGAGAGCGCGAGCCCAGCCAAAATTCGTTGTGCTGCAATGGATTTGTTGACTGGCCGTGAATTCTCCCGCGCTGAGCTGGCTAAAAAACTTGATAAGCGCTTCGATGGCGACTCGGCTATCAGTGCTGTATTAGACCGTTTGCAGGAAGAGGGCCTGCAGTCGGATCAGCGTTTTGCTGAAGCCTTTCTGCGTTCTAGAATTTACCGGGGTCAGGGTCTGACCAGAATTCGTATGGATATTCGCCAAAAAGGTATCAAAGACCAATTGTTGGACGCCGCAGTTGAGGCATCAGAGACAGATTGGTTTGCCTTGGCCAGAGAAGTTGCTGAGCGTAAATTTGGTGGTAAACCGATAGCAGATCAGAAGGATAAAGCGAAGCGCGTGCGATTTTTGCAATATCGAGGTTTTAATTTTGATCAGATCAAGCATGCTCTATCTGAAATTGAGCTGGATGAATACTAGGCTTGATGCTCCAGATAGCTATCGAATAATTCTACGAGCCTTGGTTCCATATGGCTCTGAGCACGAAGATTCATAATGAACCCGCAGTGACCTCCATAGGGGTGAACCTCCAGATTGAGCATCTCTGGGCAGTTAATTTTATCTAGATCTGCCACCGGAATAATTGGATCATCGGCCGCGGTGATCAGGTGGGCTGGTATTTTAAGATCTCTCAGGCGATCACCGGTTAGAGCGTAGGATCTGAAATAGCTCTCGGCATCCTTAAACTCGGTGTATTTTGGTACAAAGAACTGATTCATTTCATCAAATGTCTTGGCGCTTTCAAGTTCTGGTCCAAAATCGTAATCAGGGAAGTGGACGAGTTTTTTACGCAAAGAGGTGGTCCAGCGATGCATAAAATATTTTTTGTAGATAAACGACCCCTGATTCAATGCTTTCATGGCATTTACCGGGTCTACCGGGGGCGAAATAGCCACAGCAGATTTGAGGCCCAGCTCCGTGCCGCGATCTGCAGCAATGCGCAGAGTAAAGTTGCCACCCAGTGAAAAACCAGCCAAAAATACCGATGGATAGCTGTGCTGCCGGAGAAAGACCCCGATGGCATCACCAACCTCTGCAGTCATGGTGGAGTTGAATATGCCGCGGTTTAGATGTTGAGTATCTCCGTGATCTCTCATATTGAGGCGCAGCACGTCAAAACCACGATCAAGAAGGTATTTTGCGGTGGTCACCTGATAGGCCGATCGGCTGGATCCCTCCCAGCCATGAATCAAAATTACCACCGAATTTTTGCCCGGGGCAACTCCGCCTGAGCTGAGGTCATACTCAGCCGCCAAGCGCACTCCAGCCTCTGTGGTCAGTATCAAATATTCGGAGTTTAGCTTTGCCGCTAAACGATTGGCGCGAATTTTACGCGGCCCAATGCTGTTCAGTGCGCTTTGAATATGCGGATTTCTGCAATATCGAGGTGGGGTAAATAGCGGTTTAACAGTCATATATAAGGTTGATTGTGTTATTTAATTTCTTATTGGTTAGCGAACCACGAATGATAACTGGGGTCGAACAGGAAGACCAAGGAAATTGTCTATTCAGGAAAGTATAGTATCAAGGAGATCAGGATGATTAAGATACTGAAGTTATTTGCGTTATCTGGATTGCTTGCCCTAGTGCCGTTTGTGGCTGCGGCAGACCAGCTGGATGAGGATGGATTTGAGCAGGAGTCCACTCCAGCTGAGTCTTTGTCTTTAATGGCGCGTCTAGGTGAAATTGACTCTGTAGATGAAAGGAAATGGGGCATTCGCAAGGGCTGCCTCAACTCGAGCCGTATTAAGAAAATCAGATTTATCGACGACCAGTCGGCCATTGTAAGTCTTAGAGGCAAGAAAAAAGCCATTTTGCGTCTAGGATCTGTGTGTGTTGGCATCAAATCTCGGGGTTTTATGCTGATTCGCAATGACGCCAAGGTATGTGAGAGGTTTAGCCGGTTCCAGGTTCTTGGTGGTATGTCTAGTTGCAGAGTGGCTGCCATTGACCCCTATGTAGAGCTTGAGGACCCCCCCGAGCGGGAAATATTTGATTAATTCCAGTGTTTCCCTTGCGTCCGACAGGTTGTTTGGTTTTACTTTAACCTTGGCTTTTTGGATTCGAGGCGGTTGATGAAAACTTGCGCTCTTTTGTGGCTTTTACCCTTTATCGGAGGCGCTTCCTTTGCTGAATCGGTCGCTGTGGAGGATACTGAATCCACGGCATCCTCTCTTGTTGAACGTATACAGGCCATTGGCGAAGTGGATTCCTCTGAATGGGGTATTCGCAGGGGCTGTATTTCCCTTAACAGAATTCGCAGCATCAATTTTAGCAATGATCAGTCAGCCATCATTGATATTGGCCGCGGTAAAGAGGCGATTTTGCGTCTTAAGAGAGAGTGTAAAGGTGTTAGTTCTGAGGGCTTTGCCTACAAGACCCGAGGCAGCCAACTATGCGCAAAGTTTGACAGCCTGAGGTTGCTGCTCAGCAATCGTGACTGTCAGATAGAGTCAATTGAACCCTACTTAAAAATTGAGGACACCAGTTCCGACGGAGATGAACGATGAGTTTTCGTTGGTTGCTGTTATGGGCATTGGTGAGCTGTTTCAGCCTGCAGGCTTCTCCTTTGGTACTGCAGGGCAGCCTTCAGCAGGGCGGATTGGTACTGGGAGAAATTGCCCCAGGCTCAGTCGCCTTCTATCAGGGAAAACCATTACAGACGACGCCATCTGGCCAATTCTTATTGGGTCTTGGCAGAGAGGCCCCAGAGTCAATCGAATTGACAGTGGTTGATGCCAAGTCAATGCAGACTATTCACAAATTTGCCATCAGCCAGCGGCAATATTCCATCCAGCGCGTCAATGGTGTTCCATCCAAGACAGTTACGCCCAGCGATGTGGATCTGGCACGGATTCGCAGCGACTCGGCGCTGGTTAGGCAGGCGCGCAAAGATAGAACCTCCGAGATGGATTTTCTTGCTGGCTTCCAAAAGCCGCTGATCGGTCCGATTACCGGAGTCTATGGCAGTCAGAGGGTGTATAACGGCGTGCCAAAAAATCCCCATTACGGCGTTGACTATGCGGCACCCACAGGCACTGAGGTGGTTGCTCCTGCGGCAGGTATCGTACGTCTGGCTCATCCGGATTTATTCTATTCTGGTGGCACAATGATTATCGATCATGGTCATGGCCTCAGCTCCAGCTTCCTTCATCTCAGCGGTCTTCTGGTTGCCGAAGGCACCAGAGTCAGACGTGGTCAGCCTATTGCTCTGGTGGGTGCGACTGGCCGCGCCACAGGTCCCCATTTGGACTGGCGTATGAATTGGCATCAGCAGCGCATTGACCCGCAGCTGGTCCTGGAGACCCTTCCCAGCAAATAGACCGGCCTTCCTGCCAGCTCCACAAAACAAAAATCCCGCTGTTGTCATGGCAGTTTGGCTGTATTTTGCGTAAACTAGCTCGGTTTTTTAATGGACGAATACAGTGGATAAAAAACTACTCAGTATCTTGGTTTGCCCCGTCAGCAAGGCACCTTTGGAATATGACTCAGGTAAACAGGAATTAGTCTGTCGGGCCAGTGGCCTGGCCTATCCTATTCGCGCTGGTATTCCGGTCATGCTGGAGACCGAAGCCCGTCAGTTAAATGTCGATGAGAAGCTAAAATCATCGGGCGGTGCCAAGTAGAAGCCGTGCAATTAAATGCGTCGCCAAGTAAAAATAACTGCGAGTATTAAACCATGACAACAGCCAGCCTATTCACGCGAATTATTAATCGAGAGATACCTGCAGATATCGTCTATGAAGACGATCAATGCATTGTTATCAACGATATTGCTCCTCAGGCACCAGTACATATGCTGGTGATTCCGCGTCAGCCAATTCCATGTCTGGCTGATGCCAGTCAGGCAGATAAAGCCCTGTTGGGCCATTTGATGTGGGTTGCTGGAGAGGTGGCAAGGCAGAATGATATTGATGAAGCCTTTCGTCTGGTGGTCAACAATGGTGCAGATGCAGGACAAACCATATTCCACTTACACCTTCATGTTCTCGCCAACAAAGGCAGTGAACAGACATTCTCGGAAGCAAATTTATAAGTGCTTCAGCCACAATGGCTGGGCCCTCAATTGGAAATAATGAATCATGCAAAGCGCCGAAATACGTGACGCCTTTTTAAACTACTTTGCCAGCAAGCAGCATAAAATTATGCCCAGCAGCAGTCTGGTGCCTGGCAATGATCCGACGTTACTGTTTACCAATGCCGGCATGGTGCAGTTTAAAGATGTGTTTCTGGGTGAAGATAAGCGGGACTACAACAGAGCCGTATCCTCCCAGCGCTGTGTACGCGCCGGTGGCAAGCACAATGATCTGGAAAATGTGGGTTACACCGCCCGTCATCACACCTTTTTTGAAATGCTGGGCAACTTTAGCTTTGGTGATTACTTTAAACGGGACGCCATCGCTTTTGCCTGGGAGTTTCTGACTCAGGTGCTGGAACTGCCCAAAGAGCGCCTCTGGGTGACTGTGCATATCAGCGATGACGAAGCTGCAGATATCTGGGTCAACGAAATTGGTGTTGACCCGGCACGCCTGTCGCGCCTTGATGAAGATAACTTCTGGCAGATGGGTGACACTGGCCCCTGTGGCCCCTGTACTGAAATATTCTGGGATCACGGTGAAGATATCCCCGGAGGCCCCCCAGGTAGCGAAGACGATGATCTGGATCGCTATATCGAGATCTGGAATCTGGTGTTTATGCAATTTGAGCGGGATAGTTCAGGCAAGATGACACCGCTGCCAAAACCCTCAATTGACACAGGCATGGGGCTTGAGCGGATCGCCGCAGTGATGCAGGGCGTGCACAATAACTATGATATCGACCTGTTCCAGCACCTGATTAAATCTGCAGCTGGAGTTATCGGTTGCACCAACCTGCAGGAAAACTCCCTCAAAGTAGTGGCCGACCATATTCGATCCTGCGCTTTTTTGGTGGTGGATGGTGTGCAGCCTTCCAACGAAGGGCGGGGCTATGTGCTGCGACGTATTATCCGTCGAGCTCTGCGGCATGGGCACAATCTAGGTGCTACCGGTAGTTTCTTTCACAAACTGGTAGGTCCTCTGGCTGAAGTAATGGGGGAGGCTTATCCCGAGCTGGTAAGCATGGCCGATCAGATTGCCGATGTACTTAAAAAAGAAGAAGAGCAATTTGCCCGAACCCTCGACAAGGGTATGGGTGTGCTGGAGGCCGGATTGGCCGAACTCTCTGGCAAGATATTGCCCGGGGAGCTGATCTTTCAGCTCTATGACACCTTTGGTTTCCCCACAGATTTAACCAATGATGTGGCTAGAGAAAAAGGCTACAGCCTAGATATGGATGGCTACGAAAAGTGCATGGAAGAGCAGCGTACCAGAGCTCGCTCCGCCAGCCAGTTTGGCCTTGATTACAGCGACAGTATCAGGGTTGAGGGCAATACAGAGTTCTGTGGCTATGAGGCCCTGGAAAATAAGGCCAATATTGTAGCCCTGTATTCCGCCGGTGAGCCGGTGGATAGTGCCGCAGTAGATGATGAAGTTATTGTCCTGTTAGACAGAACAGTATTTTATGCTGAGTCCGGCGGTCAGGTGGGTGATGCTGGTCATATGCAAACTGACTCAGGCAAGGTTGAGATTCTCGACTGTCGCAAGTCAGGTGAGCATCACTTGCATATAGGTCGAGTGCTTTCTGGCGAGATAAAGCCGAATCAGCAAGCACTGGCTGTTGTGGATGCCAATGTTCGTCAGGCCACCGCACTAAATCATTCTGCCACCCATCTTATGCACGCATCGCTGCAGCTGGTGCTGGGTGAGCATGTCAATCAGAAGGGCTCTCTGGTCAATAGCGAGAGACTGCGTTTTGATTTCAGCCACAATGAGGCGGTAACGCCCGAGCAGATCCGCCAGATAGAACATATTGTAAATCGAGAAATACTGCGAAACAGCAGCGTAGACACAGCTGTAATGTCGATGGATGATGCCAAGGCTAAAGGCGCCATGGCACTGTTTGGCGAGAAGTATGGCGATAAAGTACGAGTCCTGAGTATGGGCGGCGACTTCTCAGTTGAACTCTGTGGTGGCACCCACGTGGCGCGTACTGGCGATATAGGGTTGCTGAGAATCTCTGGTGAGTCCAGTGTGGCTGCAGGTGTGCGTCGCATTGAGGCAGTCACCGGTGAGCAGGCAGTGGCTCTGTGTGACGAACTGCAGGACAGCATTGACCAGGTAGCCACTGTTATCCGCGCCTCTGGCAGCAACGTTGTCGATAAGGTGCAGCAGCTGGTTGACGACAATCGCCGCCTGCAAAAAGAGATTGAAGGATTAAAGAGCAAGCTGGCCAATGCCTCAGGCTCAGACCTTATGTCAGGCCTGCGTGAAATTGCAGGCATTAATGTACTGTCCACAGTGGTTGAAGGTGCAGATGCGAAGAGCCTCCGAGATGTGGCTGACCAGGTGCGCTCGAAAATTGATAAAGGTGCATTTTTGTTGGTGGCAGTTGATGGTGATAGAGCTGCGTTGCTGGTTGGTGTGACCAATAACCTGACCGACAGGATCAAAGCGGGAGATCTGCTCAAGCATGTTGCAGCTCAGGTGGGTGGCAAAGGTGGTGGTCGACCAGATATTGCTCAGGGTGCCGCTACTGATATCAGTGCATTGCCTGAGGCTTTGGAATCTGTCTATAGTTGGGTTGAAACAAACCTCAGCTAAAGCAAGCACTTAACTTTGAGGACAAATTGCTGTTTAATCTGCGCCCTTTCAATTAATTGAGTTTAATCGATTTTATTCGAGCAAACAGAAAATAGAGACTGATGAGTTTAATAGTTCAAAAATATGGTGGTACCTCTGTAGGTACCGTAGAGCGTATCCAAGCGGTTGCCGAGAAGGTGGCGAAAAGCCAGCGTAGCGGCAATCAGCTGGTGGTAGCTGTATCGGCAATGAGTGGTGAGACCAATCGTTTGATTGGGTTGGCCAAAGATATTGACGCCGAACCCTGCCTGCGCGAGATGGATGTGCTGGTTAGCACTGGCGAGCAGGTGACCATAGCACTGCTGTGTATGGCGCTGAAAAAGCTGGGTGTTGAAGCTCGCTCATATACCGGATCCCAGGTATGCATTCTCACTGACAATGCCCATGGCAAAGCTCGCATTCAGGATATTGACGGCCATCGTATCGAAGCCGATCTTGAAGCTGGAGTGGTGGTGGTTGTGGCTGGCTTTCAGGGGGCCGATGAAGAGGGCAATATCACTACATTGGGCCGGGGTGGCTCCGACACCACAGCAGTGGCACTGGCCGCAGCTCTTAATGCAGACGAATGCCAGATATATACCGACGTGGACGGGGTTTACACCACAGATCCACGGGTGGTCAGTCGTGCCCAGCGGCTGGATAAAATTACCTTTGACGAAATGCTGGAAATGGCGAGTCAGGGGTCAAAGATATTGCAGATTCGCTCGGTCGAATTTGCCGGTAAATACAATGTACCACTGCGTGTAATGTCCAGTTTTGAAGAGGGCCCAGGCACGTTGATTTCTCTTGAGGATGAAGATCAGATGGAAAAAGCAGTTGTTTCAGGTATCGCCTTTAATCGCGATGAGGCCAAGCTCACTATTCGAGGCATTCCCGATCAGCCAGGTGTGGCTTATAAAGTATTGGGGGCGATCAGTGCTGCGAATATAGAGATTGACGTTATTGTGCAGAATGTAGCCAAAGATAACTCGGCCACTATTACCTTTACCGTGCACCGCAATGATCTGACCCAGGCCGAAAAACTGCTTAAACAGATTGCTACCGACCTGGGTGCTCAGGAAGTGGATTCAGATGACCGTATTGCCAAGGTGTCTATTGTGGGCGTAGGTATGCGCTCCCATGCAGGTGTGGCATCGCAGATGTTTGAATCTCTGGCCAAAGAGGGCATCAATATTCAGCTCATCACTACATCAGAGATTAAGATTACTGTGGTTATTGAAGAGCGCTATCTCGAGTTAGCGGTACGTGCTTTGCATTCCAGGTTTGGTCTTGACGCCCCAGACCCAGAACAGGGCTAATATTTGGACAACCGTAGTAAAAGCTGATAGATTCGAAATAACCTTTCAGTAGGCAGTGCGGTTGTAAGGAGATGTCGTCTGGACAGCCCACCCTGTTAAGGGTGATTAAGGATAAATACACCTACCAATGAAATGGTAGGACAGCAGTGTAGGAGCACGCTATGTTAATTCTAACAAGAAGAGTTGGTGAGACTCTCGTTATTGGTGATGAAGTTACTGTAACCGTCCTCGGCGTTCGAGGAAATCAGGTTCGATTGGGCGTTAATGCTCCAAAGGAAGTAGCTGTGCACCGCGAGGAGATTTACCAGAGAATTCAAATGGAAAAAGGTGCAGAAAAAGGCTCTGCAGTTGGAGATTCTGGCGATAACGGCCTTTGATTTTTTTCCTGATGTGATATTATGCCGCCGCTGGAATAGGGCGGCATAATCGTTTCTGAGCCGACTTAATTCCCGAGCAAAAAGTTTAAGGAGAAATGGCCGAGTGGCTGAAGGCGCGCCCCTGCTAAGGGCGTATACGTTAATAGCGTATCGAGGGTTCGAATCCCTCTTTCTCCGCCATAACCCATCCCTCGCATCGTAGATGCGAGGGATTTTTTACGGTGCAGTAAAAAGGGTGAGATCCCTCGCGGGGTTCGACAAAACCCATAGCGTTTTGGGCGTCGAAGGCGGTCCGCAGGACTGATAAATAGCCCACAGGTTATTAAACATAAAACCCTTCCAGCACTTTCAACCAAATTCCTTTCGTGCAGACGTTTCCATACTGACTTTTAACTAGCCCTAACCCAGTTTCTATTGGCAGCACTCGCTTTCGCGGCGTCGTAATTCAGACTGTGAGTTCGCCAAGGGAATGTGCGAGCTCATTCAGTACGATCCCGCTACTGACAAAAAAACCTACAACTGGTATCCAAATTGGCAGTGGCTTAAAGTCAGCCAGATTAGGGTCCCTGCGCTTAATTTGCCACAAAGCCAGATTAATAAAGGCGAATACAGTGAGCATAAGAATTGAAGTGGTGCGCGCTAGCCCGGCAAGGTCGCCAATCAGTGCCAGTGCTAATACTAGGCTGGTTACCAGAGCAGTAGCTATAAGGGGAGTCTGTGTGCGCACATGGATGTGGGCTAAAACCTTGGGGAGCTGACCCATGGTAGCCTGCCCGTACAATACACGAGCAGCCATGATGATCTGGATCAGGGCCCCGTTAATAATGGCAAACAGGCCGATTACACTAATGAGCGTGGAATCTTCTCCGGTAAGTTGCCGATAGACTAGCGGGAGGGGCGCGTCCGATTTTGCTAATTCACTAGGACTTACCGTGAGTACAGCGACCATCATTAACAGAAGGTAGATCAGTGTTGAAATAACTAGTGTCAGGATTATCGCGCGGGGCATAGTGGTCTTGACATCGCGAACCTCCTCGGCAACATTTACCATGTCTTCGAAGCCGATAAAAGCATAAAAGGCAAGTGTGGCGCCAGCAAATATCAGGCCCAGATTATTCCAGTTTTGTTCGGGTAAGTGAGCTATCCAGCTGATAAGTGGATTTGTCGATTGTTCCAGACCCAGCCAGACTATAACCAACAGGCCCCCGATTTCAATCAGAGTAACAAGCGCTGCGAGACTGACAGACTCAGCGATGCCCCAACCGGCGAGCATGCCGAGCAAGAGGCAGACCAACAGTATCGTCAGGCTTGGTTGAACCTCGATGAATTCTCCGAGATAGCCAATAAATCCGTTTACCAGTGCAGCTGCTGAAACAAGTCCGGTTAATACCACCAGCAGGCCCACCAGGGTACTTACCCATTCCCAGTGAAATGCTTCACGGACATAGAAAGCCTCGCCGGCAGAGTAGGGGTATCGGCGGCACAGTTCGCCGAAAGACAACGCAGTAAGGCTCGCCATTGCGGCTGCAAGGAGGAAGGCTAGTGGTGCGAGGTAACCTGATTCGCCAGCGATTTTGCCCACCAGCGCATAGATTCCGGCACCAATGGTGGTACCCAAACCGTAAAGTACCAATAGGGGTAGAGAAAGACCACGTCTAAGTTGCGTCTGCTCGGTCATAGTGAAAGCATACATTATTTTTATTGTTGAGCTTTTTTATGTGCAGTGGGAGACGGATTATTGCACTAATATTTTAGTACGGTTGACTCAGGTCAACTTGCGGGTGAGCGTCGGCGCGTGAAGTAAGTCCCTATAGCGCCAGTCAGGTGGTTACCAATTGATATGGATAGGAAAAGACGTAGGGGCATTTCCATAGCAGGTTTAATTTATTGTCTGAGCAAAATATTTTCCCAACCGCTCCTAACATAATTGAAAACAGCAAATAAATGACATAAGCTATGTCACATTATTTTAACTTATGCAAAACTCTCAGCATGGCTCCAAACTAAAAAAAATCAATAAAAGGATCAATCCATGAGCTCCTCCGCACAACAATTTCTCGCCGATACTGGTGCTAAAATTCCCGTCGTCTGCGGCCCTATGTATCCAGGCTCCAACCCCGAGTTAGTTGCTGCTGTATCTGAAGCCGGCGGTCTCGGCGTGGTTCAGCCTGTCGCCTTAACCTCATTATATGGTCATGATTTTCGCGAGGGCCTTCAACTGATAAAACAGCTTACTGACCGGCCCTTTGGTGTGAACTTTACGATCTTTGGCGGAGCCAACAAAAAGTACCATGAGCAGATGCAAGAATGGATGCAGATATCGATAGAGGAGGGGATTAAATTTTTCCTTACCTCATTGGGCAAGCCAGATGCTGTAGTTAAAGCGGCCAAGGAACATGGCATTGTGGTTTACCACGATGTGCCCAATAAAAAAGTGGCTCTGGCCATGCGTGACTCTGGTGTCGATGGGCTTAACTGCATAAATTGGCGTGGGGGCGGGCAGACTGGTATTCAGGCGGCAGAGCAGTTTATGGAAGAGCTGCACGATATTCAGATTCCTCTGATCTGTGCCGGCGGTATTGGGAATGCTGATGATTTTAAACAGGCTTTGGAGTTGGGTTATGCCGGTGTTCAGTTGGGTACACGCTTCCTGGCCACTAATGAGTGCATGATTACTGACTCCTATAAGCAAGCCATTGTTGATTCCTCGGAACAAGATATTGTCTGGACCAATAAAATAGCGGGTAATAATTCCTCAGTAATCAAGACCGATGACATTATGAAAGGCGGGTTGCAAACCGGCCCTGTTATCAACTATATGCTGAGAAAACCCAATCTGAAAAAGTATGCAAGAATGTGGCTGATGAGTAAGGGTATTCGCAATTACAGCAAAACAGCGTTTAGCGACGATGTTAAATTTTGGCAGGCGGGCAAAGGGCTGGGCAATATCAAGTCGGTTGAGTCGGTCGCCGATGTTATGCAGGAATTCACGCTGGGCTGATAGTGCAGTTTCGAGCTTATAGCCTATGCCCAAATCACTCAGGCACCCCTGCGCCTTTCAAGGGCTCTGCAACCACAACTGCGGCTCGGTGTTGAAAACACCGAGCTGGTATTGCAGCTGCAGAGTTTTCAGTTTTACTCTGCTGTGTAGTACTGCTTACAAACTTCAAACTGATCATTAACGACTTCATCAATTAGTGCGGTGGCTTCACGATAGGTATCACCCCATGCCGCACCAGAGAAATAGTCATCTATAACAGCACCATGGGTTTTAGCATCAGCTGTAATGGATTTCAGAAATAGAGTATTTGCTTCCTCTTTTCCGCCACCTATGGCAATAAATAATCCATTCATAAAGCTGTCGTGACCCGCGCTTTGAATCTCTTGCTCTAGCTTTGCTGTAAAGGCGATAAAAGCAGGCAGATTGGCAGGAGAAACCTTGATTCGCATGGCCCGCTCATAGCCCGGATCCAGTCGGGGAAATGGCTTCAGTGGCGCCCAGGTGGTTCCATATTTAAAGTCTCTTTGCCTGGTCATGCTCATTGGGGCTTTGGTGGGATTGTATTTATCAGCCCCCATCAAAGCAGCAGTTACGCTTGGAAAGGCATTCCACAGCATCAGTTGGCCAGTGTAGTCATGCCCGGAAATAGTTTCGCAGTAGCCGGCAGCCTCGGCGCCAATGGCTTTAAAAAGTGCCGGGTTTGCACTTACCGATGCTATGTATTTATCGACATTTTTAGCAGCGACAAACAATGTTGAAAAGGCACCATTTCCCTGTTCGCCTGCTCCATGCCCGTCGGCCTGGGAGTAAGCCACAAAAAAGGGCAGCGCCATGCACAATACTATTATTATCTTTCTCATTTTATGCTCCTGAATTTTAGTAATCTTCGGAATTCTTTTCTTATTAAGAGATAGTTTTATCCTGGTATTAAGGAGTTTTCTCCAGTAAACCCCTCAGACATTAGGGCATAGGAAGTTGATCTATGTAAATAGAATTATTATTAATCGATTTTTCAATGCGTTAGCTTTATTTGTTCTGCATATCTGCATTACCAGGCACTGAATACAATGTACGACCCTGCTTTACAGTCTCCAGGACACGGATATTTTTTATCTCTGATCTGTCCACCGTCAGAGGATTTTTATCCAGAATTACAAAGTCAGCGAGCTTGCCCACCTCAAGGGTCCCCTTGCGGTCTTCTTCAAAATGCTGGTAGGCCGGCCAGATAGTCATAGCCTTTAAAGCCTCCATGGGGCTCAGTCTGTGCTCCGGGCCAATCACATAACCGGATCTGGTGGTACGATTAACCGCGCTGTGCAACAGGCGCATGGAGTTTGGAAAGGTCACAGGAGCATCGGAGTGGATAGAGAATTTTATATCGCGCTCCAGCAGCCAGCCTGTGGGAGAAATATTCTCTGCTCGCTCGGGACCGGCCACGGACTGTCGGTGCCAGTCTCCCCAGTAAAAGGTATGCATGGGGTACAGAGCAGGAAAGATATCCAGCGCTTCCAGATCAGCGACCTGGTCCTGGCGCAGATACTGGCCATGAATCAGCACTGTCCGCCGATCTGCTCCGGGCCGATTTTGCTGGGCAATCGTTGCAGTTTTAATAAACTGGTCAATGGCGGCATCACCATTGCCATGCACCATAAGCTGCCAGTTGTTCTTGTAGGCCAGTTCAAACCAATGCAGGGCTTCCTTGTCACTGAATGCGCCATAGCCTGCATAGCTATTATCCTGATTGAGAGGCGGTTGATGGTAGGGGTGGGTAAACCAGGCGGTTTTTCCCTGAGGTGAGCCATCAAAGGTAAGTTTTACCCCGCCAATACGAAAGTGATTGCTGTAGTCACGGGAGAATAGGGGGCTGTAAACCGGCGAATCCTCTTTGACTTTAACCAAATCCGGGTAGGCCACCAGATCCAGATTAAGAGCGCCAGCGGCAGATACCGCGGCAAAGGTTTGCAGAGACACCGGGTCAGTTTTGCCATCCTGAACAGTGGTAAATCCATTGGCGGCATATACAGTTTCTCCTGCCCTGAGAGCCTGCATATACTGGGCCGGACTGAAATTTGGCACCATGTTATACACCACGGCGAAATGGGCATTTTCCTGCAGCACGCCATTGGGAGTTTTGCCATCGGCTTCCCGCTCGATAATGCCACCTGGAGGATTGACCGACTCGGCATTAATGCCAAATATCTCCAGCGCTTTGCTGTTATAGACTCCCAAATGTCCAGACTGATGCAAGGCCATAATAGGCATATCTGTTGAGACAGCATCCAGATCATGTCTGGTCGGATGCCGTTTCTCGGCAAGCTGCGAGTCATCGTAATTAAAGCCAATCACCACATTGTGTTCTGCCACAACAGGGGACAGGCCCATATAGTCGCGCAGCGTCTGCTGTAGCTGGGCAATATTATTGACGGGCCCATCGGGAGCCGGCAGCAGGTTGGCAGAGATAGCCTGGATGGCCACACCGGATAGATGACTGTGAGCATCGACAAAACCGGGCAGCATGGTTTTGCCTTGCAGATTAATCAGTTTGGTAGTTTCACCCTGATATTTCCGTATATCTGAGTTGGAGCCCAGCGCGATAATGTTGCCATCTTTTACTGCTATGGCCTCTACAGTACCAATGTTGTCGTTGACGGAAATGATCTGGCCATTGATATAGATACTGTTGGCCACTGGCTCGGTGCAACCACTTAAAACCGCGATAATCAGGCCGGCTGTCAGGACTTTTAGATAGGAAACAGACATGGAGTTTACGCCCTTGTTATTTTTATACACCGAACCCTACAAGACTCTGACTTCAGTCGCCACTGTTCTCGCACCTGTAATTGGTACAATGGCGGCATGAGTATAGTTACTGGCAACAAAACTGATTTGGACTGCATTAATAATGTGGTTGCCGCGGCGGTAATGTCCTGGCCCATGCCAGAGCGTATCAAGCGTCTGTCGGTGCCCGTGCTGAGCTATGACAGCGAGGACTTTAAGCATTATCGGTTTGCGGTTTACACAGACGCTGACCAGATTCAGGGCGTGGCGGCCTGGAATCCGGAAGTACCAATTGCTACAGAGCTGGGCGCAGGCCGATTGCTGCATGGCCTGTACATTTCTCCAGGCTTTCAAGGCAGGGGTCAGGGTCGTGCTCTAATGGCCGCCGTCCTCGCTGAAGCTGTGGCTCTTGGTGCTGATGGTCTGGTGGTTAAAGCCGAGAGGCCATCCATAGGTTTCTTTGAACAGTGCGGCTTGCAGCCTTTACCCGCAGCGGGGCCGACGGATTATCCCTACCAGTTTTGGCACCAGCTCGGGGCCTAAGCCGGGGTTAGTTTTCGTGAACCCCCGGTCTATTATTACTGGTAACCTGATCGGTTATCAGTGCTAAAATTTCCCACATAACTAATATTTAAAGAGAATCCCTATGAAAGGTAATCGAGAGCTGGACATTGTTGTCTACGGCGCTACTGGTTTTACTGGCCGTTTGGTCGCCGAGTATCTGAATAATCAGTACGGGGTTAATGGCGAATTGGTCTGGGCGATGGCTGGCCGCAGTCAGAGCAAGCTGGAACAGGTTCGCGATGAAATGGGTATCTCTGCCGATCTGCCTTTAGTGGTCGCGGACTCTTCTAACCTGGATTCGATTAAAGCCATGGTCGAGCGCACTGCTGTGGTTTGCACCACAGTTGGGCCCTATCAGCTGTACGGCAATGAACTTGTTGCCACCTGTGCCGCCGCTGGAACTGACTATGTGGATCTCTGTGGTGAGCCGGGCTGGATGTATAAAATGATTGGTGCTCACAGTGCAGCGGCTGAGGCCAGTGGTGCACGGATTGTGTTTTCCTGCGGCTTTGACTCGATACCATTTGATTTGGGCGTATTGTTTTTGCAGCAGAATGCAGAACAAAAACTGGGTGCCACTGTGCCCCGTGTCAGAGGCCGTGTAAGGGCAATGAAAGGTACTTTTTCTGGCGGTACGCTGGCGAGTTTCCGCACCACTATGGCGGCAGCGGCTAAAGATCCTGATCTGATTAATGTGCTGCGCAACCCATTCTCTCTAACTCCTGGTTTTACGGGTGCCGAGCAGCCCAAAGGTGACAAGCCTGTGTTTGATGAAGTGCTGCAGAGCTGGATCGCTCCCTTTGTGATGGCCAGCATCAACACCAAGAATATTCATCGATCGAACCAGCTGATGGATCATCGCTATGGCACTGACTTTGTCTATGACGAGATGATGCTGACCGGCCCGGGCGAACAGGGTGAGGCGATTGCCAATCATATTGCCAACGATAACTCTATGGCTGAAGACCAGACTCAGCCCGGTGATGGCCCGGATAAAGAAGCTCGGGAAAACGGCATGTACGATGTGTTGTTTGTCGGTGAGGCCAACGATGGCCAGCTGGTCAAGGTGAGTGTGCAGGGTGACAAGGATCCCGGCTATGGCTCTACATCAAAGATGATTGCCGAGAGCGCAGTTTGTCTGGTCAAGAACCCGGATGCCGCCAGTGGTGGCATCTGGACTCCAGCACCGGCCATGGGCTCATTGCTGATTGAGCGCCTGCAGGCCAATGCAGGACTTACCTTTACTGTTGAAGACTAGGGCGATTTAGAATGATTAACAAAATTGGATTTTCTGTTGCCATTGCCCTGACTATTTTTAACACTGGGGCGCTAGCCAATATTGACGAGGTGGTGACAGTGGCCACCAGGATTGATGCCAGTCCGGATCAATTTGTTGGTACTGTTTCTGTGCTGGATAATGACGAATTGAAGTCAGTATCCCATGCCCATGTGCAGCAGGCGCTGTCGCGGGTAGCAGGGGTTAATCTGCATCGCGGCAATGGTCAGGAATATCTGCCCTCAGTGCGCTCGCCAGTATTGACAGGCGCCGGTGGCTGCGGCGGTTTTCTGATGCAGGAAGATGGTGTTCCACTGAGACCATCGGGGTTTTGCAATATCAATGAGCTGTTTGAAGCCAATACAGAAATGGCCCAACGCATTGAAGTATTGCGCGGTCCAGGTACAGTTTTGCATGGCTCCAATGCAATGCATGGGGTGATTAATGTTGTCACGCCAGACATCTCATCCCGGACTAATCTGGGTTTGGAGCTTGGCGCCAATGATTACCGCAGGGTAAAGATAATTACTGGTACCGGGCATCTGGGTGTTGCTGCCAACTTTGCCCGTGATGGTGGATACCGGGATGATTCTGGTTTTGACCAGCAGAAGCTGTCTCTGCGGCACAGTCATAAAGGTAATGATATGGAGATTGAGTCTGGTTTGACATTGACCAATCTCAACCAGGAAACCGCTGGCTTTATCGAGGGACTGAACTCCTACAGAGACGATTCTCAGCTTAGGCGTAACCTCAACCCCGAGGCCTACAGAGATGTTCGTTCCGCCCGAGCCTGGTCCCGTGTGACCAAGTCCGAGGAAAACTATCAGCTGATTATTACCCCCTATATTCGCTACAGCCAAATGGATTTTTTGCAGCATTTTCTTCCGGGGGATCCCCTGGAAGAAAATGGTCAGAAGAGTGCTGGAGTGCAAATTGGCTATCACCGGCCACTGAGCCAAAGCCTCAATATGATTGCTGGCTTGGATTTAGAGATCACTGATGCCTACCTTAAACAGTCGCAGGATCTGCCGACCAGCGGCCCAGCATTTTTGCAGCAGACCATTCCCCAGGGCCAGCATTATGATTATCAGGTAGATGCCAACATGGCAGCACCATTTATGCATCTGGATTGGACGGTGAGTGAACAGCTGAGGGTGACTGGAGGCTTGCGCTTCGAGTCCATCAGTTATGACTACAGTAATAATATGCCAGTGGGTCGCAGCAGAGATGACGGCACTGAGTGCGGCTTTGGAGGCTGTCGCTACAGTCGCCCACCCAGTGGCAAAGATGACTTTAACAATTGGTCTGCCAATCTTGGCGCACAGTTTCAGTTAGCTGGTGGCAGCAAAGTCTTTCTGCGCATGGCGCGGGGCTTTAGGGCACCCCAGGCAACCGAACTCTATCGTCTACAGAGAGAGCAGCAGATTACTGATCTGGATTCAGAGAGTATTGATTCAGTGGAGTTGTGCTTTGCCGGCAGCACCAGGTCACTGACTTACAAGTTAGCGGCTTACCATATGGAAAAAGACCATGTTATTTTCCGGGATTCCGATTTCTTTAATGTCAGTGATGGCAATACCGAGCACCAGGGAATTGAGCTGGAACTGGATTATCAAATTAACCAGAATCTTGCTCTTTCAGTGAGTGCCACCCAGGCTCGTCACAGATATCTCAACAGTCTGGTAAGTGGGGACATCAATATTCGTGGCAATGATATAGACACTGCACCCCGTCACTTTGCCAGTGCCCGACTGGCATGGACACCTGCGGCTCATACAAGTTTAGAGCTTGAATGGCAGTCTATGGGCGGTTACTACATGGATCCTGAAAACTTTCATCGTTACCAAGGCCATGACTTACTGCACCTTAGGGCCGGTTGGTCAATATCTGAGTCTATGGATGTCTATGCCAATGTCAGCAATCTCAGTGACCGGCATTATGCTGAGCGCGCAGACTATACCGGCTTTAGCCAGGAGCGCTACTTTCCCGGTATGCCCCGAGCAGTGCGGGTTGGCGTTGAGTTAACCTGGTAGCTGGCGGGCAAAGTAAACCAAAGCCCCCGGGTTACACGTATCTAGGGGGCTGAAAACGGCGGATTTTAAAAGGAAGCACTTTAAAGGACACAGTACATAGAAAACCACAACAGATAATAATTACCAGCCGAGGGGTTGCGCTTTATGGATCTTCACCCGCTTAAAGATGCGTTAATAGATGAGTTGCACAATCGCCCCTTTCCCGTAGTGGATCTGCCTGCCCAGGTTTCCAGTCTGGTTTTTCTGCACAATGGCAATCGCGAGGCCGAGCTCGATCAACTGATATCACTTGCGCAATCCCAAGGTGCCAGCGCTCCCAACGCCAACGCCGACTGTTACTACCAGAGCTTCAAAGAGTTTGATTTGCGCTGGGAATTTCACAATGAATTCTCTACTTACACAGTGATCCGGCACGGTGAACCCGAGCAGGCATTGTTTACGGATGTGTTTTCTTTTATGCCCAGCGGCTGGGTTCAACATCTTCAGGGGCAGGTGATTGCCGCCAATCATATCGACCTGCGCCCGGCGGCTCTGGCCCCAAAAACGGAGCTGGAATTGGCGCAAAAATTTAATGGCCAGCGTCTGGTTGGGGGGAAAATTTATGATGGTCTGGCGACCATCTGGACCTCAGTGCAGTCTGAAGATGACGGCTTTATCCGCACGCTAATTGTTGATGAAGGATTGGATTCATCCCAGGCAGGCAGAGTTATTCGCAATCTTTTGGAAATTGCCGCCTACCGTTCCATGACGTTGCTGGCACTGCCAACTGCTCGCCTGCTAATGCCTGAAGTCCGCCACCTTGAGCAGCGTCTGGTGGAGACCAATGACAAACTTAACCAGCTTGTGAGTCTGGAAGATGAGCAGGCATTGATGAATGAGTTGATTGCAGAAGCAACCCAGTTGGAGAAACTGGTAGCGGACCACAACTTTCGCTTTTCGGCCACAGAGGCCTATTTCAATCTGACCGAGAGTCGTCTGGATATGCTGCGTGAGCAGAAGATACCGACGATTCGTACCCTTAAACAATTTCATGCGCGGCGTTTTATTCCCGCTTTTAATACCTGTATGTCAGTGGTTAAGCGCAAGGAAAATTTATCCAAGCGTATCAGCCGCACCAGTGAACTGCTGCACCTTAGATTACAGCTGTCACTGGAAACACAGAACCAGGAACTGTTGGCCTCGATGGATAAGCGTAGTGAGATACAGCTGCGCTTGCAGCAGACAGTGGAAGGTCTGTCGGTGATTGCCATGACCTATTACAGCATGAGCTTAATTGAGCTGTTGCTTAAGCCGGTGGTGATGGAAAACTACCTTCCAATCTCTCAGGGCATGGCTCTCGCTGGTATCACACCAGTGGTGTTTTTGGGTGCGGTTTTTCTTACCCTGAGAATACGCAAGAAACTACATCGCTAGGCCGTGCGTTGGTTCCACTGGATGCATTCATCCAGTGTGACACCTTTGCCGCCAAAGATATCAAGGGCACTGCCAATGGTCAGATCCACCGCGCCATTTGACAGGGATTGCACCAGTTTGAGATCTTCCAGGGATCTTGCACCGCCAGCATAGGTGCAGGGAACTGTGCAGCATTGACCCAGTAGTTTGACGAGATCCTGATCTATACCGGCCTGCAAACCTTCGACATCCGCAGCATGGACCAGAAACTCGGCGCAATGGGCTTCCAGCTCAGCGATAGTATCCGCATTGATAGCCGTGTTGGTAATAGTCTGCCAGCGATCAGTGGCTATCATCCAGCCATTCTTGGTTTTGCGGCAACTCAGATCCAGCACCAGATGCTCGGCACCAACTGCTGCTTTGATCCCTTGCAGGCGAGGCCAGGAAAACTGACCATTTTCAAAAAGATAGGAAGTCACAATAATATGGGAGGCACCAGCCTCTAAATAGTCCGCGGCATTGTCTAGGTTGACACCGCCGCCGAACTGCATGCCCTGGGGATAGGCTGCCAGCGCCTCAAGAACCTGCTGCTGGTTATTGGGCCCCAGAGCAATTACATGGCCACCGGAAAGCTGTTTTTGACGATAGAGGTCAGCATAATAGGCAGCGGACTGGGTACTGACAAAGTTGGTATTTGCACCTGCGTCCGTGAGGCTGCCGCCGACGATCTGTTTGACCTGACCCTGATGTAAGTCGATACATGGACGAAAAACGGTCAAAGCTATGGCTCCAGTAATAATGTTGATAGCTCTAGTATAGCGTAACGGCAGGGAATTATTGAAAGGCTGTGGCGACTTTAGAGCCATTGGCTCTGTCCAGCTTGGCACAGATCGTATTGCCCGCGGCAATCAGCTTTTTCAGATCGACCCCATGTTCAATACCCAGACCATTAAGCATGTAGACAAGATCTTCAGTGGCCACATTGCCAGAGGCTCCCTGGGCATAGGGGCAACCACCGAGCCCGGCCACTGAACTGTCGACCACAGCGATACCCTGTTGCAGTGCAACAAGGATATTGGCCAGTGCCTGACCATAGGTATCGTGCATATGAACCGCCAGCTTATCTGCCGGCAGCTGGGTTAATAATGTACTTAGCAGTGCCGCCGTAGATCCGGGAGTGCCCACACCTATGGTGTCACCCAAAGAGACCTCATAGCAGCCCAGGCTGAGCAGTTTATCGGCCACCTCGGTGACTTGATCCGGCCTGATATTGCCCTCATAGGGGCAGCCCAGCACACAGGAGATATAGCCACGCACTGCTATGCCAGAGTTATAGGCTTTTTCCATTACCGGAACAAAACGATCGATGCTATCGGCAATACTGCAGTTAATATTATTCTGACTAAAGCTCTCTGAAGCCGCAGCAAAAACTGCCACTTCTTTCACCCCGCACTCCAGAGCTCTTTCGAGTCCCTGCATATTGGGGGTGAGGGCAGCATAGGTTGTTGCTGTTGTCACTGGCAGCCGGCAAAAAACCTCATCGCTACCCGCCATCTGAGGTACCCATTTGGGACTGACAAAACTGCCCGCCTCAATATAACTCAGGCCTGCGTTGGCCAGCTGGGTAATCAGCTCAACCCTGGTATCTGTATCCAGGCTGGTTTTTTCATTTTGCAAACCATCCCGAGGGCCCACCTCAACAATTTTTACCGATAGCGGGTAAGTCATTCTGTACTGCTCTCAAAGGCTAAAAGTTCAGCGCCGCCATCCACAAGATCGCCAGGCTGAAAATAAAATTCAGTCACCAGTCCATCGCTGGGGGCTTCAATACAGTGCTCCATTTTCATTGCCTCCATCACTAGCAGACTGTCGCCTTTTTTAACCTGTCCCCCAGCCTCAACTTGCAAGGTCACAACAGTGCCATGCATTGGCGCGCGCAGACTGCCACCGCTTATTTTGTCATTGGCCAGGCCCAGATCCGGCTGTGTTTCCGCGCAGTGAAAAAATCCTTTGGGGGTAAATAAATCAAAACCAGACTGGGTTTCCACAATACTGATATTACTCAAGTCAGGCAGAGCCTCAGCTGCCAGATTGATTTCCTTGGTCTGTAGTTTGATGCCAATTTTTGTTTCAGCTAATCCCCAACTATTGGTGAGATGCCAGGGCGAATTGGGTTCGCTGGAGTGATTGGCTGATGCCAGAGCCCGCTGTCGCCGCAATGTTAAAATGGCTGCCCCTGCCAGTGGCGCTGCATAGTTAATATCTGCATCCCGCTGACGGAATATCTCCTGTTGATGGTTGTCAATATATCCAGTATCTACATCGCCATCTTTAAAAGCCTGGCTAGTGGCGAGATTATAGAGAAAGCCAATATTAGTGGTTAGTCCAGCAATACGATATTCACTGAGAGCCTGGGTTAGCCGCTGCAGGGCGCGATCACGATCAATATCCCAGACCACCAGCTTGGCAATCATAGGGTCATAATAAATACTGACTTCATCCCCCTCGGTTACACCGGTGTCTACCCGCACATTGGCGCTTTCCAATGGCGGCTGCAGTATCTTCAGGCGACCTGTCGCTGGCAGGAAATCATGCTCCGGATCCTCAGCATAAATTCGTGCCTCAAAGGCATGCCCATTGATTTGTAACTGTTCCTGGGAGCAGGGCAGTGGTTCGCCACAGGCCACTCGCAGTTGCCATTCCACCAGATCTTGACCACTGATCATTTCGGTGACCGGGTGCTCAACCTGAAGACGAGTGTTCATCTCCATAAAGAAAAAGTCGCCTCGGCTATCGAGCAGGAATTCCACTGTGCCAGCACCCTGATAATTGATTGCCTTAGCTGCCTTAATTGCCGCCTCGCCCATTTGCTTACGCAATGTATCAGGCATCCCAGGCGCTGGCGCCTCTTCAATTACTTTCTGATGGCGACGCTGGACAGAGCAGTCCCGCTCAAACAGATAGACTGCATTGCCATAGCTGTCACAGAACACCTGTATTTCCACATGCCGGGGGTGCAACAGATATTTTTCCACCAGCATAATGTCGTCATTAAAGCTGTTAAGGGCCTCTCGCTTGGCCGCATCCAGAGCCTCATCGAACTCCGCTTCAGTATGCACCGCACGCATACCTTTGCCGCCACCGCCAGCTGCCGCCTTAAGCAATACCGGGTAACCCATTTTATTGGCGGCCTGCTTAATCAGCGCAGGAGATTGATCATCACCGTGATAACCGGGCACCAATGGCACTCCGGCATCGGCCATAATTTTTTTGGCGGCAGACTTGGAACCCATGGCCACAATGGCCTCAATGGGCGGACCGATAAAGATCAAATTATGGGCTTCACATTGACCACAGAAGTGAGCATTTTCAGAGAGAAAACCATAGCCGGGATGAATCGCCTCAGCACCGGTATCCAATGCTGCCTGAATAATGTTACTGCCCACCAGATAGGATTCACTGGAAGCTGCAGGACCTATATAGATAGCTTCATCGGCCATTTGCACATGCAGTGCATTGCGGTCAGCCTCTGAATATACAGCCACAGTGGCAACGCCCATAGCCCGCGCAGTCTTGATAATACGACAGGCAATCTCGCCGCGATTGGCAATTAAAATCTTGTTAAACATAACCAGTCCTAATCATTTTAACCAATGGGGTTTACGTTTCTCTAAAAAGGCCTGCAAACCTTCCTGACCCTGCTCACTCACCCGTATAGCGGCAATGGTCTCGCAGGTAGAATCGATTAGCTGTTGATCAATAGGCTTGCCCGCAATATCAAACACTAGCCGCTTGGCCGCTATAATTGCCTGAGGCCCATTGGCCAGCAGCGCATCAATCAAACAATCTATCTCTTGATCAAGCTGCTCGGCATCCACCACTTCATTAACTAACCCTATTTCCATAGCCCTGTGGGCATCAAAGCGTTCAGCAGTCACAAAGTAGCGCCGCACTGCGCGCTGCCCAATTGCCGCAATCACATAGGGGCTTATAGTCGCGGGAACCAAGCCAATCTTGACTTCACTCAGACTAAAACTCGCCGCACTGGCAGCCACCGCCATATCACAGCAACTGACCAGCCCCACAGCGCCACCAAAAGCTGCCCCCTGGACTCTAGCGATAGTGGGTTGAGGAATCTCATTTAGCGTCTTGAGCATCAGCGCAAGCGCGCTGGCATCTCGAAGGTTTTCTTCATAGGAATAGCTGGCCATGCGCTTCATCCATTCCAGATCAGCACCAGCCGAAAAACTCTTGCCCTCAGAGCCCAGCACCATAACCCGAACATTAGAATTGTCGGCGATCGCAACAAATGCTTCTGTAAGTTCGCCAATAATCTGATCATCAAAAGCATTGTGTTTATCCGGATTGTTCAACCTAACCCGAGCTACACCGCAATCATCAATATCAGTAATTACTTTGTCCATAATTCACTCATCAAAAAAATTACCCTCGATACAGAGATATTCAAAGGAGCACAGCCTATGGGAACGCGCTGTAAATACATCCCTGTACGCTCTGTGGCAGCATCCCTGCTGCCAAAGGTTCCCATAGGCTGTGCTCCTTTGAATATCTCGGCAATCAGTGCTAAAAATCTGATCACATCCTGAAGAGCCCAAATTTAGTCTCTCCAATCTCCCGGTTGTGACTTGCCGAAATCGACAGCCCCAACACCATCCGCGTATCCGCCGGATCAATCACCCCATCATCCCAAAGCCTAGCCGACGCATAATAGGGATGCCCCTGATGCTCATAGTTATCAATAATCGGCTGCTTAAACTCAGCCTCATCCTCAGCACTCCAGTCAACAGCATCGCGCTCATACTTATCTCGGGTCACCTGGGCCAACACCCCAGCCGCCTGTTCACCGCCCATCACCGAAATCCGCGCATTGGGCCACATAAACATAAATCGAGGATCATAGGCGCGGCCACACATACCGTAATTACCAGCACCAAAAGAACCGCCGATCAACACCGTAAACTTGGGTACATTAGCCGTCGCCACCGCCGTCACCATCTTCGCCCCATGCTTGGCAATACCATCATTCTCATACTGCTTGCCAACCATAAAACCAGTGATATTTTGCAAAAACACCAGAGGGATTTTGCGCTGGGCACAGAGCTCAATAAAGTGCGCGCCTTTCTGCGCCGACTCCCCAAACAGAATGCCATTATTGGCCACAATACCCACCGGATAACCAAAGATTCGGGCAAAGCCGCACACAAGAGTGGTGCCATAGAGCGCCTTAAATTCATCAAAATCAGAACCGTCGACAATGCGCGCAATCACCTCCCGCACATCATAGGATTTGCGCGAATCTGCCGGTACCACACCATAGATTTCGCCACTGTTATAGGCAGGCTCAACCACCTCTTTTAAATCACCATTTACCGGCTTAACCCGATTGAGTCTAGCCACCGCCCTGCGGGCTAGATCCAGAGCATGGTGATCATTGTTGGCATAATGGTCAGCCACACCAGAAGTGCGACAGTGCACATCAGCACCACCCAGGTCCTCCGCCGTCACCACCTCACCGGTAGCAGCCTTAACCAAAGGAGGGCCAGCGAGAAAAATAGTGCCTTGCTCCTTAACAATAATTGACTCATCAGCCATCGCTGGCACATAGGCACCACCTGCTGTACAGGAACCCATCACCGCAGCAATCTGAGGAATATTGCGCGCCGACATATTGGCCTGATTAAAAAAGATACGACCAAAGTGCTCCCGGTCCGGGAATACCTCGTCCTGACGGGGCAGATTGGCACCGCCGGAATCGACCAGATAGATACAGGGCAGATTATTCTCAGCAGCAATGGCCTGAGCGCGCAGATGTTTCTTCACCGTAAGCGGGTAATAACTGCCACCTTTAACCGTGGCATCATTGGCGACGATCACACATTCCTCACCACTGACCCGGCCAATACCGGTAATAATGCCCGCCGCTGGAACATCCTCGCCATAGACATTGTGAGCGGCCAGAGCAGACAGCTCCAGAAAAGGAGAGCCCGGATCAAGCAGCCCCTGTACCCGTTCCCGGGGCAGTAACTTGCCGCGGCTGATATGGCGCTCGCAGGCCTTGGCACCGCCACCTTGACGAACCTTTTCCAGGGTTGCCTTCAAGTCATCAACCTTGGTCTGCATAGATTCCGCATTAGCGGAAAACTCTGTGCTTTTGGTATTGATATTGCTGTTAATTATCGCCATAAGCTGCCTCTTAAATACTCTCGGAAAACAGTTCGCGGCCAATCAACATGCGCCGCACCTCAGAGGTGCCAGCGCCAATCTCGTAGAGCTTGGCATCGCGGAGCAATCGACCGGTAGGATATTCATTGGTATAGCCATTGCCGCCCAGGGCCTGGATGGCCTGCAGTGCCATTTGCGTGGCTTTTTCTGCGGTAAATAAAATCACTGCCGCGGCATCTTTGCGTGAGTCCTGGCCCAGATCGCAGGCTCGAGCCACAGCATATAAATAGGCTCGAGAGGCATTGAGATCAGCATACATATCGGCAATTTTGCCCTGCATTAACTGGAACTCACCAATCGCTTGACCAAACTGTTTGCGTTCATGAATATAGGGCAGCACCACATCCAGACAGGCCTGCATAATGCCAACTGGCCCACCGGACAACACCGCGCGCTCATAATCTAAACCTGACATCAGCACCGCCACACCGCGATCTTCTCCACCAAGGATATTCTCAGCGGGAACTTCGCAATCCTGAAATACCAACTCACAGGTATTGGAGCCGCGCATGCCCAGTTTATCTAGCTTTTGGTGCCGGGAGAATCCGGGGTAATCGCGCTCAACAATAAAGGCAGTCATGCCTTTAGAGCCAGCCTCTGCATCGGTTTTGGCATAGATAATATAGGTGTGAGCATCTGGACCATTGGTAATCCACATCTTGTTGCCGTTGAGCACATAATGGTCACCGCGCTTTTCCGCCTTTAGTTTCATGCTGACTACATCAGAGCCAGCATTGGGCTCACTCATTGCAAGGGCGCCAATATGTTCACCGGAACAAAGCTTTGGCAGGTATTTGAGCTTTTGCTCCTCAGTCCCATTTTTGTGTAGCTGGTTAACGCACAGATTGGAATGGGCGCCGTAGGAAAGGGCAACAGATGCCGAGGCCCGGGAGATTTCCTCCATTGCCACGCAGTGGGCTAGATAACCCATGGCCGAGCCGCCGTATTGCTCATCTACAGTAATGCCCAGTAACCCCATATCACCCAGCTTGCGCCACAGGTCCATGGGGAACTCATTGCTACTGTCAATGTTATTGGCGCGGGGGGCAATCTCATTGGCACAAAATTGAAAAACGCTGTCGCGAAGCATGTCGATATCAGTGCCAAGATTAAAATTTAAGGTGGGATAGGGAGTATTCATAGATCAGCTTCGTCCATTGGATTTAAGGGCGTCAATACAGTCAGCTTCTGCCTGATTAAGGTCGTTGAGCAGCTTGCTGATATCGTCCAGTTGCTGATTGAGCTTGATTCGCTGAGCCTGAATGGCATCGATTAGCTTTTTAAGCTGATCAACGTTGGTTTTTCCCGGTTCATACATATCAATAATTTCACGGGAGTCATCCAGAGATAATCCGAGTCGCTTGCCGCGCAGAATTAAACGCAGCCTGGTGCGATCGGCAGGGCTGTAAACTCGAGTCTGTCCTCGGCGAGCGGGCGCCAGAAGTCCTAAATCCTCATAGTGACGGATGGTTCTGGTTGTTACTGCAAACTCTTTGGCGAGTTGAGAAATACTGTAATCAGCCATTGCAGGGCTCTGGTTGTTGTAAGGTTAGTGAGGAGTATAACCTTACCTTTACGTTAACGTAAACCATTGAGTACAGCATTTCAGCAGCCAGATGCTGCAATGCGATAGAAGTGGGGGTTAATCCAGCTTTAAATCCATCCGATACTGGAATAGATCAGTGTTGTAAAGTGCCAGTAAATAGTCAACCAGCATCTCGCGATCATCGTCTTTAAAGTAAGAGCGACGCACCAGACTCATCAGCGGAAAGCCCACTGGAATTTGCAGCTGGGCGGCGACAGTCTCGCTGGCCGGCACCGCACTAATTGTCTGATTGATTCGATCCACTACCATGCCGCTTTCACGCAGATACTGGTGGCGGGATTCATGGGCAAAAATCGCGGTGTTGTCAGCCATATCCACCCCCGCACTCCAGCTGTCGAAGTAGCCAAAAAAGGCGCCAGCGCGTTCACGTCGGCGCACCAGATGGAATAGCGGGTCGTTGTTAGCGAGAGAAAACTCTGAGCGGATACTTTGGGGTGGAACCACCAGTCTGCAATCTAGAACCTCGGCAACAGAATTCTGGGCAATGCTGTCAATTTCTTCCAATACACCCAGCATTGGTGCCTGAACCGGTTTGGGGGTGTATTTGTAGATAACATGGGTGCCTCTACCGCGGCCACGCTCAACCAGATCTTCGGCAGCCAGCTCATTAACCGCTCTCTTTACTGTAATCCGCGACACATTAAAGCCCTCGGCGAGTTCTTTTTCGCTGGGCAGTTTCTCTCCGTGATGAAAGGTACCGTCGAGAATATAGGCCTTGATCAGCCTGTAAAGTTGATAATACAAAGGCGAGGGTACATTTTCTGAAACTCTGTTGCGCTGACTTTTGCTAAAAAGTATCGCGCTTGTATGGGCAAGCATAAAACTCTCTTTGGTAGACGAATTAAGTTGTGTGAAAATTGATACTTTGGTATAACAATATACCATTATAAAATGGTTTGCCAATGGTCATGATTAAAGGCTATCCAATGGCCCCTCGGAGAGAGATGAAGCTTTATACATTAGATCGGTCAACATATTCTACAAGGGTTCGAGCTCAAATTCGCCATAAAGGCTTACCTATAGAATTTGTTAACCCGCCGCAACTATGCTCTGAATATATTGACATTATATCTCCTCCGGGCCAATTGCTAGGTTTGAATTTGGCTACTGACCGGATCGCCGATCTTTTGCTGCAGGAGGAGACAGGGTGAAACAGGCATTGACCGGTGTTCGCGTTCTTGATTTGACTCATATGCTGTCCGGCCCCTATGGCAGCATGATTCTGGCCGATCTAGGTGCAGAGACAATCAAAGTAGAGCCCTGTCATGGTGAGGGCACGCGCAAACTTCTCGCCACGGATCCTAAAAACTCTCTCGATGGAATGGGTGCTTATTACATTACCTTAAACCGCAATAAGAAGAGTGTGGCGGTGGACCTTAAAACAGAGCAGGGCCTGGGGTTGTTTAAAGACCTGGTTAAGAACGTTGATATTGTTATCAGCAACTTTGGTGCAGGTGTGCCCGAGCGTCTGGGTATTGACTATGCCTCTCTGGCAGAGGTGAATCCCCGCATTATTACCTGCACTGTGTCCGGCTTTGGGTCTGACGGCCCGGGCAGCAAGCGCCCCGCCTTTGACCAGGTGGCCCAGGCTATGGGCGGCGGTATGTCTATTACCGGTCCCGATCCGCAGAATATGGTTCGTGCCGGTATACCTATTGGTGATCTGGGCGGCGGTATGTTTGGGGTTATGGGTATTCTGGCTGCACTCTATGAGCGGGAGGGCAGTGGTGTTGGCCAGCATGTTGATATTTCCATGCTCGACTGCCAGATTTCGATGCTCAATTATATGGCCACCATGCATTTTCTCTCTGGAGAAGATCCCTACCCCATAGGCAACAGTCACTTTGTTCATGTGCCCTACAATACTTTTACCTGCTCCGACGGCTGCATAGTGATTGCAGTGATCACCGACAACTTCTGGGCTAATCTCAAGCAGGTGGTCAGCTGTCCCGAGTTTGATAATGCAAAATATGATACCCAGCCTGGTCGGTGGCAAGATAAAGAATTGATCAATAACAGTTTAAACCGCATATTGAGCGAGAATACCTGCCGGTATTGGTTGACCGAACTTGAGGCCAGACGTATTCCCTGCGCACCGGTCAATAGCCTGAGTCAGGCTCTGGCCGACACTCAGGTGTTACATCGCGAAATGGTGGTGGACTTAAAGCACCCCAATGGCAATATGACTAAAGGGCCGGGCAACCCGATAAAATTATCCAGAAGTTGCGATCAGGACTTTACGCCTGCGCCCACCTTGGGGCAGCATACAGATGAGGTAATGACCCAGTTACTCAATCTCAGCGTAGAGCAAATAGAACAGATGAAAGAGCAGGGGATTATAAAATGACGCCGGAGACTGTGGTGATCACAGATGTAGGACCCAGAGATGGCCTGCAGAATCAGCCCAAAATATTGACCCTTGAACAGCGCCTGGCGCTGGTGCAGGCTATTGCAGATGCGGGCGTGCCGCAGATAGAGGTGGGCAGTTTTGTATCGCCCAAAGCGGTCCCTGCCATGGCGGGGACCGATCAGGTATTTGCCAGCCTGGAAAAAGCTCAGTTCGCCACGCCGACCATAGCACTTATTCCCAATATGAAGGGCTATGAGCTTGCGCGGGCTGCTGGGGCCAAAACCGTCACCATGGTGCTGTATGCCAGCGATGGTATGGCGCAAAAAAATGCATCCATGAGCATGGCCCAAGCGGACGAGATTACTCTAGAGATTCTGCGTTTGGCAAAGCAGGATGGTATTGAAGTGATTGCCACCATTGCCGTTGCCTTTGCCTGTCCCTTTGATGGGCCCACTGCGGCATCCACTGTAGAGAAAGGCGTAGCCAGATTTATGAAGGCTGGAGCCGATCAGGTGGTGCTGGCAGACACCATAGGCGCTGCTGACCCACAGCAGGTGCGAGCCCTGACAGCAACATTGGTCGAAAAGCACGGTGCCGGCAGGTTAGGCTGTCATTTCCACGATACCAGAGCCATGGGTCTGGCGAATGTCTATGCCGCGGTTGAGTCTGGTATTCGCCGCTTTGATAGCTCTATTGCCGGGTTGGGAGGCTGTCCCTTTGCACCGGGAGCCTCGGGAAATGTGGCCACTGATGATATTGCTATGATGTTGCAGCAGATGGGATTTGCTACAGGTATAGATTTAAATAAATTAATGCAGGCCTCTGATTTGGCCCAGGCATTGACAGGCACAGCCCCTGGAGGGCGATCCAAGCCTTGGCTTCAGGGCTATTTAACCAAGCAGGCCAGCTAGGAGTTTTACCCACAGCATTGGCATAACAATAAATAATTATAAGTATGGTTCGGAGAAAAAAATGAGCTACAGACTAGGGGTAGATGTAGGGGGTACATTCACTGACCTTCTGCTGATTAACGAAGATACAGGCGACACCCATACGGCGAAAGTGCCCTCGACACCAGAGGATTCCTCCATTGGTGTTCTCAATGGTATTGCGCGTATCTGTGATGAATCCGGCGTCAATCCAGCCGATGTCAGTCGGGTCATGCACGGCACAACCGTTGCCACCAATGCGGTATTGACGGGCCGAGGCGCAAAGGTGGGGCTGGTCACCACTGCTGGTTATGAGGATACATTGCAGGTGGCGAGATCATTCTGCCCCGGTGGACTGGGGGGCTGGGTCAGCTTTGTTAAAAAACCATTGCTGGCGCCACTGGAACTTACCATCGGTGCCCATGAGCGCATCGGCGCCGACGGTGAAGTGGTTGCAGGCTTGGATGAAGAGCAGTTGCGCACTGATCTAAAAACGCTCCATGGAACTGGCCAGGTGGAAGCTCTGACCATCTGTTTTATCAATGCCTATATTAACGGTGCCCATGAAAAGCGCGCCGCCGAGATTGCTGCAGAGATTTTTACTGATACACCAATTTCTATTTCCAGCGATGTGGTTCCGGAGATGCAGGAGTACGAGCGCACCGAAACTACGGTAGTGAATTCCTATGTGCGCCCGGAAGTGGCCAGCTATGTGAGTAATCTGCAATCGGCCCTAGATGACAAAATGGGTTCAGATACTCAGCTGTCTATTTTGCGCTCCGACGGAGGTTTGGCTTCAGCCAGAGCCTCGGCGGAGTCACCGGTTAACATGCTGATGTCCGGTCCCGCTGGCGGTGTGTCCGGTGCTATCTACTTCTGTAGTCGCGCTGGTTACGACAATATTTTGACCTGCGATATGGGTGGTACCTCCACCGATGTGGCCCTGATTCAAAACTCCCGCGCCCGGGTGCGCCGGGAAACCATTGTTGCCGATGTGCGAGTTCGCGCCCCCTCAGTGGATGTGCGCACAGTGGGTGCTGGTGGCGGTTCTATTGCCTTTGTTCCGGAACTAACTAAAGCACTGCGCGTAGGCCCAGAGTCTGCCGGTGCAGTGCCAGGTCCCGCCTGCTATATGAAGGGCGGTGAACAGCCCACGGTGTGCGATGCCAATGTGGTGCTGGGTTATCTGCCCTCGGATGTGCAGTTGGGGGGCAAGATGGAAATCAATCGCGAGGCCTCCGTGGCCGCGGTGCAATCTGTGGCCGATGCCATGGGTATCGACCTGATGGCTGCCGCTGAAGGTATTATCAAAATTGTTAATGAGTCTATGTTTGGGGCGCTGCGTCTGGTGTCTGTGGAGCAGGGCTATGATCCCCGTGACTTTGCCCTGGTGGGCTTTGGTGGTGCAGGCCCATTGCACGCTAATGCGCTGGGTGTGCTAACCGATGCCTGGCCGGTGATTATCCCCCCAGGCCCTGGCGTGCTCTGCGCCTATGGCGACGCCACCACTCAGGTGCAGGATGAAGCTGCGCGTACTTATCTGACCATGGCCAGTGATCTTACAGATGCTAAGTTAACCGAGGACTTACACGAGTTGCGCGGGCGGGCTGGTGAGGCTTTGCTCACCGATAATATCCCCGCTTCAGAGCACGAGATTACTTATCAAACCGATCTGCGTTATGCCGGGCAGGCTTTCCAGATCACCATCGACTTTACCGAAGACGAACTGAAAGAGAAGGGCGTTGCCCTGCTTACCGAGCAGTTTGATGGCGAGCATGAGCAGCTTTTTACCTTTAAGTTGGATGATGGCCACGAGATATTAATGATTCGCGCTGTGGCTAAAGCCAGAGCCAGTTCCATTGCCGAACGCCAGGTTGGTGAAACAGGCATGAGTCTTGAGCAGTGCATTATTGCCCCCAGTCGCTTCTACTACGAGGGGGATTGGTACGACGCCAATATTTATGATCGCAATAAACTCAATACCGGTTTAAAGGTTGTTGGTCCGGCAATTGTCGGCGAGATGGACTCGACCTCAGTGGTGCTGCCGGGCTTTGTTGCCGAGGTAGATGCCGTGGGTAACCTGCTGATCAATCCAGCCAATGGAGGACAATAAAATGACTGCAAGATTATTAGAAACCAATAAAGATCCTCTGAAGAAAATTGATGTTGATGGCGTGACCGTCGACATTATCGAAAATGCCCTGCGCAACGCGCGGGAGGAAATGGATGCAGTTCTGTTTAGAACCGCCATGTCTCCTGGTATTCGCGAACAGGGTGACTGCTTCCCGATGATTGCCAATAAAGACGGCAAGATGGTGGTAGGCCAGTTTGGTTCGTTTATCGGGCCCTTTTTAGAAGCCTATGACGATGAAATTGAAGAGGGCGATATTATTCTTACCAACGATCCCTATATGTGTAATGCGGCGGTATCTCACTTGCCGGACTGGGTTGTATTGGTGCCGGTATTTAAGGAGGGGCGTCATATTGCCTGGTCGGCCATGTTTGGGCACATGTCGGATAATGGCGGTATGGTACCGGGCTCAATTCCCATTGAGGCCACCACTATTTTTCAGGAAGGTATTCGTATTCCGCCCACCAAACTGTATAAAAAAGGTGTGCTGCAGTCCGACCTTCTGGAGCTGATTCTCCACAATGTGCGCACGCCCCAGTGGAACCGGTTTGACTTAAACGCTCTGGTGGCCGCCTGTAATACAGCGGCTAAACGCTGTGTGGAAATGGCTGAACGCTTTGGTGATGATGTACTGTTCTCCACCATGGATATTATGTTGCAGCGCAACTACGACGCCATGAAGCATATTATTGGTATGTTTATTCCCGAAGAGCCCCGGGAGTTTGAAGACTATCTGTGCGATGACGGCATGGGTATGGGCCCCTACAAAATTAAATGCACCATGTGGCGTGAAGGGGACAAGGCAATTTTTGATTTTGCCGGGACAGATCCCCAGGCCCAGAGTTCGGTGAACTTCTTCCTTAACGAAGATATGTTCAAAATGTTCTTTGGCTCATTCACTATTAATGTGGTGGATCCGCAAATTGTATTTAACGATGGGTTCTACGATCTGGTGGATGTGCGTATTCCACAGGGCACCTTGTTAAAACCAAATTACCCGGCGGCACTGTCGGGCAGAACCCATGCCCTGGGTAGGATCTTTGATGTGCTGGGTGCTCTGCTGGGAATGGGCGCACCTGAGATGATGCTCAATGCGGCTGGCTTCTCCGATTCACCGCACCTGTTCTTTTCCGGCTATGACAGCAGACCGGGCAAAGGCGGGGAGTGGTTCCAACTCTTCCAGATTGGCTTTGGCGGTGTGCCAGGCCGACCCGTTGGCGATGGTCCTGATGGTCACAGCCTGTGGCCCGGGTTTACCAATGTGCCCAATGAGTTTATTGAGTCCTATTTTCCACTGCGTATTGAGCGCTATGAGACCATTCCGGACTCCGGTGGTGCTGGTTTGCATCGGGGTGGCAATGGCCTGAGTGTTGCCTACCGCTTTCTCTGTGATGGAGATATAGGTATTCATGATGAGCGTTGGCTAACTTATCCCTGGGGTGTGCTTGGGGGTGAGACTGGACTGCGTTCGACCAAGCGTCTGGTGCGTGTGGATGGCTCGGAAGAATGGCTGCCAGCCAAGGCTGAGGGTATTAAGGTTAAGACTGGTGATATGCTGTATTTCAATACCTGGGGTGGTGGTGGCTGGGGCGATCCATTTGCCCGTGATCCGGAGTTGGTGCGTCAGGATATCAATCGCCGACTGGTGACGGTCGAGGGGGGCAAACGTTACGGTGTAGTAATAGCTGCTGATGGATCTGTGGATATGGCTGCCACTGAGACATTGCGCGCTGAACTAAAAGCCGCCGCTGGCGAACCGGCCCTGTTTAACTTTGGTGGCGATATTGAAGATATTCGCAGTCGCTGTGAAGGGGAGACCCATCTGCCGGCACCGGTTAAACCAACCTTTACCAAGGTTTGAGGTCGGTTGATTTTAGTTAGCCGCCAAACTATAAATGGGCTGCGCATCATTGGCAGCCCATCTTTTAAGGCTTGATAGGCAACCTGTAATTATTTATGCAAGCAACCAGAAATCTCCAGCAAAACCGCCTCGGACTAATGGCTAACCCTGCCCTTGTGGTAGTCGATATGATCAATGGCTTTACCGACCCAGACTGTCCGTTAGGTACTCATTGCCCCGAAGTGGTTGCAGCCAACATTGAGTTAATTGCGGCGTTCAGGGCCCTGGGTAAGCCAATATTTTTCTCCACAGTGGTGTACCACAATGAGCAGCAGGCCAGTGTTTTTCGTCGAAAAGTGCCTGCCTTAAATGTGCTAACGCCAGATTCGCACTGGGTTGAGGTCGACCCGGCCCTTGCGCGGCTAGAGTCCGAACCGCTGATTGAAAAACAATGGGCCAGCGCCTTTCACCACACGGATCTTGAGCGACAGCTCAGAGAAGCCAAGGCTGATTCCCTGGTTGTGACCGGGCTGACCACCAGTGGTTGTGTGCGTGCCACAGTCGTCGACGGGCTGCAGAATAACTTCAGTGTTGTGGTGGCGGAGGAAGCCGTGGGGGATAGAAATATTGAAGCCCACAGGGCTAATCTCTTTGATATGAATGCCAAGTATGCGGATGTCGAATCCGTTGCCAATATAATCGCGGCCCTGAAAAACTAAGCTGCAAAGATTGGCCTTTCGGGGCTACAGAAACACATCCCCGCCATTCGGGCTTAGGCATTGGCCTCTAAAATGTGCCGCACTGTCGCTGGCGAGAAAAACAAATGCGCCAACGATATCGTCGACCTGTGCAATTTCTCCCCTTGGTATCGCCTGGCGTATCTGGTCGAGAATCTCCTCTGGAACATCATCCAGAATAGGGGTTAATGTGGCCCCTGGCGCCACACAGTTGGCGGTAATATTGCCAGTGCCTATCTCAAGAGTAAGGGTGCGGGTAAAGGACAGGATTGCGCCCTTGGCGGCGGTGTAGTGGGCGAACCCGGGAGCCCCTTTGTAGGCCAGCTGCGATGCTGTGTTGATAATACGACCTGCATCCTGCTGGTACATTATTGGCAGAGCCGCTCTGGTGCAGAGAAATGTGCCGTTGACATGGACATCCATCACTGCCCGCCAGTCCTCCATTGTAATCTCTTCAATTGGCGCAGAGCGCGCAATGCCAGCATTATTGACCAGAATGTCGAGTCGTCCAGCCTCCGCCATTAAGTCTGCAAACATGTTGCTGACGTCCTGCTCATTGCTGACATCTGCAGGGGCCAGTGATGCCAGGCCACCATTGTTGTGAATCTCTATTTTTACCCTGGATGCAGCATCTCCCCCTTCATTTGGCGGAAAGTTGATAAATACATGGCAGCCTGATTTTGCCAGCTCAATAGCCACGCCGCGGCCAATGCCAGAAGATGCGCCGGTCACCAGTGCGACTTTGCCTGAAAGGTCTGCTTTTACTGTCATAAGGTTCTCCCCGTTATCTAATTATTATTTTTCAGGCTGCGGTGGAGCCTGGGCAAAAGTCGCAGCAATTATTTGCTGATCAAGTAAATATTGCACCTAAGGAGTCATTGGTATAATGTTATACCAAACTATAAAAACCGAAGCTATAAAAACTAGAATAAATGGCCATTACAACAACTTCTAATAACGGATCTATACATGGCCACTAATTGCGCCTGAACACAGGGCGTCAACACCTTGGGAGAGCAAGCCGATGAAAAACAATAAAATAAAGTCACTATGTATGTCAGTTATGATGGCGCTACCAGCCGTCACAATGATGACTGCATCAAATAGCGCTTACGCTGAACTGGAAGAAATAGTCGTTACCGCCCGAGCGCGGTCTGAATCCTTGCAAGATGTCCCGGCCACAATCACGGCCTTTACCGAGAGCCAAATTGAAAATATCGGCGTGCAGCGAGCTGAGGACTTTATTTCCATGACGCCCGGTGTGACTCTGGTAAACACCGTTGAAGTTGGCGATAGCTCGCTGAGTATTCGCGGTATTAATGGTGCCCGTGACGCTGAGACCAACTTTGCCTTTATCGTTGACGGCATTCTTTACACCAACCCGTCGGCATTTAACCGCGAGTATCCCGACCTGTCTCAAATTGAGGTGCTGAAAGGTCCTCAGGGCGCTCTCTATGGACGTTCTGCCGCAGCAGGCGCGGTTATTATGTCGACCAAGAAGCCCACGGATATAGTTGAGGGCAGGGTTAAGGTCACAGCCGCAGAGCATGGCACTTCTACCTTTATGGGAACCATTGCCGGGCCCGTCGGCGAAAATATCTCCGGGCGTTTAACAGTGGACCATCGCTCGTCAGATGGTGATCAGACCAATATCTTTCTCAATGACGATGTGGTCAATGATTACGAAGAGACTGGTATCAGCGCGAGACTGGTGTTTGAGCCAAGCGATACATTAAGTATTGATACCAAGCTGCGGTATTCAGAGGTAGATGCTGCCTCTATCGCTTTCAATGCGGCATTTGAGCTGCCATTTTATGTAGGTGCACTGGCCGGTGTGGCGGAATTTGGTGTAGAACCTGCTGCTGCATCCATTGACGTAAACGATTTTGATTTCGTGTTTTCGCCAAATGTTGACCCGGAAAATAAACAGGAAACATTGGAATTTTCCATCAAAATGGACAAGGAACTCGATTCTGGAACCCTGTCAGCCTGGGCTCTTTATTCGGATCAAGAGCAGTATTTCCTTGCTGATGGTACCTCTGGAGCCTTTGGTTTCTACAATAATACTTCAAGCTGCCAAGCCACTGCTGCGGCGCGTTCGGTCTTCTTGGGTGATGGAACACCGATGCAACAGCCGACCTTTAATCTAGGGGGTATCACTGGAGATCCAAATACAAACCCGTTTTTACCTCCCTACAGCCCAACAACCTGTGATGGTTACCAGTATCAGGGCCGCGATCAGAAAGACTTCAGTGCTCAGGTTTCTTTAACCTCTTCGGGAGATGAAGCTCTGCGCTGGCAGATCGGTGCTTACTACCTGCATATTGACCGTACCGTGGGTGTGGCGCAGCTTGAAGATGATGGCCGGGCCAATCTTCCTGCCAGCTATGTCAACGAGTTGACTGATGCGCTGGTTTTAGATGAGTTTACGACTGATGTCTACTCTGTGTTCGGATCGGTTAACTACGATGTGAGTGATCAGCTGGAAGTGTCTTTCGCTCTGCGTTATGACCGCGAAGAGCGGGATATCGATAACAAAGTACCAAGCCCTGCTGATGGCTTTCTATCTACAGAGATTGACTACTGTTCCAACACTGATCTGTTCGCCAATGGTTGTACCCTTGATGGTGTAGCCTTGAATGGCACACCATTGAATCCAGCCTTTATCGATCTGGGCACAGGTGTTGTTAGCTCGACGGTTGATTCCCGTAGCGAGACCTGGGATGCCATCCAGCCAAAACTCAGTGTGACCTATGATATGAGTGACACCACCACATTGTTTGCCAGCTGGGGTGTGGGTTTCAAAACTGGCGGCTTCAACAATTTAGGTGCCACTGAGACCATAGAGTTGTTCTTTGTTAACCCTGATGGCTTGCCTGTGGCGCCACCGGAGACCTATGAAAAGGAAACTTCCAGTGCGTTTGAAGCTGGCTTCAGATCAACCCTTGCAGATGGTAACTTGCAGTTGAATGGTGCGGTTTTCCACACCGAAGTAGATGATATGCAGTTCTTCGAGTTTTATCCTGGTCCCTTCGGCCTGTTACGAGTTGTTGAAGGTATTGATGAAGTAACCCTGCAGGGCTTTGAGCTGGATGCATCCTGGCAGGTATCTGATTCACTGCGATTGGACGCTGGCTATAGCAATATCAATGGTGAAATTGACAAGATGACCGTGCGCCCCTACGTGGCCGGTAACGAAGTCCCCAATGCTGCGGATTTCACCGCTAACTTGGCACTGACCTGGGAACAGCAGATGGACAATGGCCTCAATCTGATGGCCAGACTTGAGTACGCCTATCAGGGCGATATCTTCTACCATGTTATTCAGGGTAGTGACCTTGATGAGCCGCGCTCATTCGACGCCATTGTCGGTCCGGAAGCAGGACTTGAGTACGAAGTCCCCGCAGTGCTGCAGTTGGGTGGTCTGGCAACTAGCTATGGCAAGACTAAAGTGGATGGCTACGGAATCACCAATCTGCGTGTAGGTGTTGGCGCTGATAACTGGCGTGTAACTGCGTTTGCCAAGAACCTTACCGACGAGTCATATATTGCTGAAGTTATCACCGCAGTCGAATTCGGCGGCTCTTTTGTTCATCCTGGCAGAGAGCGGATGATGGGTGTTGAGTTCGAATACAACTTCTAGCCCCTGATTTACCCACTGCCGCGATATTGTGGCGGTGGGTAAATATTCTTTGCGATCACAATAATAAAACTGACGTGCTAAGGGGGATTTAGCAGTGAGCAAACGAATAAAAATAATAGTTCCAATTCCTATGGATGAAGCTGGCGTTGCCAATCGAGCCTCTCAACTACCACCAGAAATGATTGCCGCCGGTATGTCTGTGGATTTTGTCGCTGTGTCCTGGGGGGCCGCTCTGGGAGATAGTTACTACGACACCATGCTGATGGATATGAGTGTTTTTGAAGCTGGGCTCAAGGCTCAAGAGGAAGGTTATGATGCGGTCTGTATTGATACGGTGAGCGACTCGGGCATGTATGCCCTGCGTTCCAAGCTGAGTATTCCTGTGCTGGGTCCTGGGCAGGCGGCTTTTCATGTTGCCTGCATGCTGGGCCATAAATTCAGCATTATCACCATGTGGGATGAATGGTTCCACCTGTATACCAAGGTGCTGTCAGAATACAAGCTTGAGGCGCGCTGTGCCTCCATGCGCTCTATTCAAACTAGGCCTGATCTCGAAGAATTACTGGAAGGCAAGGAAGAGGTTATTTTCGAGAAGTTGGAAGCAGAGGCGCGCAAAGCCATTGAAGAAGATAATGCCGATGTAATTGTACTGGGCTCAACCACAATGCATCAGTCCCATGCCTATCTGCAGAGTGTGTTACCCGTTCCTGTGATAAATCCTGGTTTGATCTCTTACAAGCTCTGCGAGATGTTTTTAGAGACAGGCCTGACTCACAGTAGCACGGCTTTCCCTGCGCCACAGCAACCCAATGACGATATGATTTTGTCACGAAACAGTTAATCAACTTAGGGCGAGAGCCTCGAGGGACTTATGAGTAAAGCAAACTACGAACATTACATAGATATTGTTACCAAGCGTTACTTTGACGGTGTAGATAACTACAACATGGAGCAGGTTTTAGACTGCTTCCACCCAGATGCTGTGCTGACAGAGGTTACCTCCATGACTGTCCACGAGGGCAGGGATGAGGGTATTAAAACAATGTTTGAAGGCCTGTTTGATGGTTTTTCACATATTTGGCACGGCAACTTTGTTCACACTGCGGATATTGAATCCGAGGCAATTTGTTCTCAGTTCTCGGTTGAGATAACGCCGGTTGACGGGGAAGAGCTGCGCTACGAAAACTGTAATCGGTTTTATCTGCGAGATGGCAAATTTTCCAGAGTTTTTGTCTACATGAGTGGCGATAATTTACTCCGCTAAGGCGCAGGTACAAGTAGATAACAGCCCCTGTTACACCTGGTACTGGGGACAAATCGACAAGGCATTAGGGATTCAGGAGGTCACATATGCAATATCAATCTTCACTGTCACGAGACGAGCTTATTGAGCTGTCTCTGCAGAAATATTTCGCCAATGTAGATGCGAAGAACCTGGACGCAGTGCTTGACTGCTTCCACGACAATGCAATGCTAACCATACAAACTGCTTTTGCTGTACATGAGGGAAAGGAAGGTATCCGCAGAATGTTTGTGGATTTTATGGCGGCCTATAAAACCATCATTCACAGAGATTTCACCTGTACGGTGGATGAAAAAAATGGTCGCATAACAGCCAATTTTGTAGCTGAACTGGAAGACCATGATGGCAACCGCACAGAGCTGCATAACACCAACTTCTGGCGCATTCGCGGCGACAAGTTTCAGGAAGTTTATGTTTATATGAGCGGGGAAAATCCGCTGGTATAAGATCTGCGCAATGGTTGCAGCCAGACGGCACCCCGTGCCGTCTGGCTTGCCTGTGAGGGGTACAGGTTGCTTATGCCTGGAGGCTAGTCAGCATGGAGCTCTCTGTAACCACCGCGATGGAAGACTAAGGGCTTGAGGCCGCGGTCAGTGAATTCTAAAACTCTCCCCACCAAAATAACATGGTCACCACCATCGTACTGATGCTCAATATTGCACTGGAAGCAGCTGCTGTAATGGGTCAGCAGAGGAACACCTGAACGCCCTTGACTGGTTTCCAGTCCTGCAAATCGATCCGCACCAGTTTTAGCAAAGCGATTGGAGATATCCATCTGATCATCCGCCAGAACATGAATTGCAAATGCATCCGTCGCAATAAAGTCCTCGAAACAGTTGGTATCTCTGCCAATACTCCACAACACCAGCGCCGGATCCAGAGACACGGAATTAAAGCTGTTGGCGGTCATACCGACCTTTTGGCCATTGCTGCCCAAGGTGGTAATAATAGTTACGCCTGTGGCGAAACTGCCCAGAGCATTGCGGAGATCGGTTGTGCTGAAGTTGGAATTAGGCATTATTTTCTTGTTAGGTAAGGCCGTATCGAATTAGGCGGCAATGATGGGTGTTAAGGGCCTGAGTTGCAAGTTCTGCAAGCAAAAATAGCAGGAACCTACCGGTTATTTTTACAGCCAATAACCGGTGGGCTATATCCTGGCTATTACATGGCCGCGGCTAGTCTGGTGCCCTGATTAATAGCGC
>Ga0206131_10000168_pt1 | contig 91974 bp, 82 predicted proteins | sample Helgoland_Spring_FD_148636 | JGI IMG/M metagenome (GOLD analysis project Ga0206131, IMG submission 148636) | Pelagic subsurface seawater microbial communities from Kabeltonne, Helgoland, North Sea - Helgoland_Spring_Bloom_20160517_1 | ecosystem: Environmental > Aquatic > Marine > Epipelagic ... | reverse complement strand
GACTTTACACGGGAGGCTTCAAAGGACTGGCCGTCGGCAAGTCAAAGTACGCGCTGATGTGCAATGAGTCGGGTGTCGTTATTGACGATGGCGTTGCTGCCAGGTTGACGGAAACTCATTTTTACGTGACGTCAACAACCACGGGTGTTGAGAATGTGTACCGGCAGATGCTTAAGTGGAATGTCCAGTGGCAGCTTGATGTTGATATTACGAATGTCACGGGTGCCTATTGCGTCGTAAACCTCGCGGGCCCGAAATCCAAACAAGTGCTGGCTAGACTTACGACAAGTGATCTAGACGACGTTTCATTTCCCTATTTGGGTGTGCGTGAGGGCGTGGTGGCTGGTATCCCGGCACGCATGCTAAGGGTCGGATTTGTTGGCGAGCTTGGTTATGAAATTCATGTGCCTCAAACCTTTGGCATGCATCTTTGGAAGTCGCTTGCTGCGGCCGGAGCAACCTTTGATATCGCGCCGTTTGGTGTTGAAGCCCAGCGGTTGCTCAGGTTGGAGAAAGGTCACATTATCATCGGGCAGGACACCGACGCCATGACGCACCTGCGCGAATTGGGTATGTCGTGGGCGGTATCTCGTAAAAAGTCGTTTTTTATTGGTGACCGAACCACCGCTGAGATTGACACAACCCAAATGACGAGAAGGCTTGCCGGCTTCATTGTCGAGTCAGCGAATCGTATGAATGTACCGCAGGAGTCCCAACTTGTGTTGCAGGGCGACCGGATGGTCGGGCGTGTCACTTCAGCTGCCTATTCTCCAACCCTTGATAAAGTTGTGGGTCTTGCGTACGTCCCTGCGACAAGTGCGGTGGGTGATACGATTACTATTAAGGTTGATCAGGGTCACGGTCTACAGGCGATACTCTGCGAACTGCCTTTTTACGATCCGCGGGTTGAGCGCCAGCGAGTTTCGGATGTTTCTGTGGCTGCGATAAAAGAAAGTTCCCCTGAGCGAACCAGCTTGATCAGGGCATTGCATGTTGACGTAGAAACCAGTGATGTGGAAACCAGTGTTGTGGAAACCAGTGTCTTCATCGTTGATCGCACTCTTTCAGATCGATGCGGTGTACGAGGGAGCGCTGCTGCCGGCTGGCTCGAATCGCTGTCAATGCTGGTGCCAGACAAACCAAACCGTGCTCGGATTCAAAAGGATGGAGCCGTATTGGCGCGGCTGTCTGTTGGTGAGTTTCTGCTGCTGGGCGGTTCTGATTACCTGGGATGTCATCCAGAGGAGGCAGATGGCAATTATTCGTTGCCCCGTGCCGACAGTCACGCCTGGATGGTTGTAAGTGGCGTGCACAGTCGTGAGGTGCTGCAGTCGGTCTGTAGTATTGATCTTCGCCCCCGTTGCTTTTCGGATGGTGACGTGGCGCAGACCCTGATGTTTGGCATCAGCGTGATCTTGATTCGCGCGGACGAAAATTTTCACCTGTGCGCTGATATCACATCGAGTCAATATCTGTATGACGCGCTCGGAGAGACGGTCAATTCAATGCTTATTTAGGTGGTTTATTTAGGGTATTTATATAGGTTATGCTGAGGCGCTAAAAGATGAAATCAGGAAACACTCCTAGCTTATGGGTGACCTCAATGAACTTGTCATCGCCCACAGCCGACAGCGGCTTCTATGAAGGTTTCAATACCACCGTCACAATTTCATCCAAGGTCCTTGTCGCGTTACGTGTTGTCTGGGCCGCAGTGTTCCCTGATGGGGCCAGAGGATTTCTGAACGAAATTCGAGACTGTTCATTCGCTGTATTCGGAGCCTGGTACATCTGCACGTTGGCGCTTTGTCCGCATGATGAGCCTTCAGAGTTCAGTTGGTTTTGATGACGGTGTCACTACTGAAATCGTTGCTATTTCGTCGGCGGAGAATCTGAAAAAATAAATCGGCAGTTCGGTGCAAGAAGTGGATGCCGATAAACGGTACAGATAGGTCATGGCGCGTCGCGTTGTGGCAAGGTTTTTCTACGTTAGGTGCGTAACGTTGTGTGACGTACCCAGAGGGTTGAGCATGTATTTTGTCGATGGCCTGCAGTACAGCAACTGGACTGAAAAAATATTCAAGGAAATGAACGTCGCCGGTCTTGCTGCGGTGCACGTAACGATTGCCTATCATGAAAACTTTCGTGAAGTTGTGACGAATATTTCAAAGTGGAATAACTACTTTGAAATATTCAGTGATCTGATCATACCCGGCACTTGTGCTGCTGACATTGACCTGGCTCGTCAAAGTCAGCGCACGGCGATTTTTTTTGGATTCCAGAACCCCTCGCCAATCGAAGACGATATTTCCCTGGTTGAGATCTGTTATCAACTCGGTGTGCGTTTCATGCAACTTTCTTATAACAATCAAAGCCTGCTAGCGACCGGTTGCTATGAAAGTGATGACCCAGGCGTTACCAGAATGGGCAAGCAGGTCATTAAGGAAATGAACCGAATAGGTTTTGTGATTGATATGAGTCATTCAGCAGAGCGCTCAACCCTTGAAGCGATAGCTTTGTCTGAGCGTCCAATTACGATCTCGCATGCCAATCCCGTTTTTTGGCACTCGGCACGGCGCAACAAACCTGACGTGGTCTTAAAAGCACTGGCTGAACGCGACGGTATGCTTGGTTTTTCCATGTACCCGCATCATTTAGATAATGGGTCCTTGTGCAAGCTTGAAGATTTTTGTCAGATGATTGCTCGCACCGTGGAGCTGATCGGTGTTGATCATGTTGGTTTTGGCAGTGATCTCTGCCAGGACCAACCCAACAGCGTGGTCGAGTGGATGCGCAATGGCCGTTGGACCAAGGAAACTGACTATGGCGAGGGTTCTGCTGATAATGCCGGGTTCCCCCCCCAACCGGCATGGTTTTCGAACTCAACGGGCTATCCAGGTATTGCCAAGGGCCTTGCCGACGTCGGTTTTGATAATGTAGACGTGGCGAAGATCTGCCATGGCAACTGGTACCAATTTTTTGAACGCTCATTTGGTCCAGAGCACTGAGTGATGTCAGGAATAAAATTAAACAGCTTTGAGCATTGTGGACACCGAAAAGGTGGCGATAACGTGTTGCAGGTGGTGCCTACTTGAAGAACATGGTCCCCGGTAACCTGCTACGACCGCCTGATGTGGTCATGCGCCTTGCTCGAATGGGATCAGCTTTTCAAACTCGCCTTAGTTTCATGCGGAGTTTGACGCGTCGCATGGCAATCGAGAGCTGGACGTTTTCGACGCCGCACGTAGAACTTGATAGCGAAGGCCGAGGGTGTGTCATTTATTCAGTTTGTACCGGTAGCCGTTACTACAGCCTTCTGGCGTTCTCGCACCCTTTGGACCCTATGAAACGCAGTGACCGAGTGATCGCCGATGCGTGGGATGCCACGTTCAATCTTTTTGACGGAATACCGCTTGATAAAGATGTTCAGCGGCTGCGAGGCAATACACCCAGACAGGAAGCGGGGCGGTTTACGTCGAGTGAATTGGTTTTAGCGCGAGCGAATATAAGCGAACGGCTTTTTAATCATGTTGCCAATAATTTGGCCGAAGGCAGGCAGCCTGATATTGAGATGATTGCCGATGTCGGCTATCTGATGAGAACGACGGCGGTCTATGGCGGCGGGAAATTTGGCTGTGCGGACTGGGAGAAAATCGCTGACCGAGCGGACCTTGGGAGTGCCTTCCAGGCTGAGATGTTGACCGTTTACCTGATCCGGTTATTTTCTCTCGACCTGGTTGAACATATTGCCAGGCAGAAGGGTGGTGTAAGCGCGGTAACACTAGATCGTCCGATTCGACGTTTTTTGGGGATCGGCAATGCAACCGGGCTTGGCATGGCCCCTTTTTTGATGAATCACCAGGTGCTGGTGCATCAATGGGTTTCAGCGAGAGAGCATGCCTTGGCGACTGTTCGCGGGATCCAAAGTGTCACGGTGGCTCAAGTAGAAACGCTCAACGAGGTGCTCGAAAAGTGTCGAGTACAAGTTCGCGAATGGCAGGTAAATGACAAAATACAGTCGGAAAGGGTTGGCAAGCTGAGTGTAGATTTGGCCGCGCTTGCATATCACCTGGCCGCCGGCAATCGTTTTGACGTGTCGTTTCCGCTTGAGGCGATCTTCCTGTGGGCGTCAGAGCATCTTGGCCTGGAGGCTCAGGAGCTGGTCGTCAGTCTGCTAATGGAACCTTTTGGCGAGCTGGTTGATAATCTGGGAGAGCGGTTCAACGCTGCGCCCGCAGAGGACGTATGGGAACCGGCCATGCCTCTGACGCAATTGAAAATATTGATCGACAGGCACTATGGTTGGGTAAATGAAATCAATTTTCAGGACAGTGCCGAAACCGGTCGGCAATGGGTCTACTCCGAGGAAAAGCTCGAACCACGACTTGGTCCCCGTCCCTATGAGGGTATCGCGGATAGTGAAACAGAAATACCGCTGACCGTTGGCTGGGATGTTGCCCGGTTGCTGGTGGCACTGCAGATGTCAGATCTGGAACAGAGTGTTCTTCGATTCTGCGCATTGCATCCTTGGTTTCGGCATACGATACACCGTATTCAAAACGCCGAGTCTCATCCCTATGGGGAAGTGGCAGAAAACATTATCGCAGCCAAGTTTCGACCGACTGATATTCTTCGATTCAATCTTGCATTTTTTGGTGTCAGTAAGTTTGACCCGAAATCTGACCTATGGACGCGTGTCAATATGTATCAAGGTGCGCCTTTTCCTGATGAGTTGAACTCACCTTGGGCCGATCAGTGGACATTTGCCTGCAAACCGGCGTCATTAGAATGAAATTTTCACACAATGAACTAAAGTTTGCGGTGCGATGGGCAGCGCTTGGCCGGCACGTACCCGTTGGACTTGCGGATGACCTCGCAAAGGCGGCAGTTGGACTTGCGGCAGTCGGTATTGATCCCCTGAAGCCTGTCGTCTCGGCACTGGAACGACTTGGTCAGCATCACCCTTGGGGAAGTATGAGTGATTCCTTTAGGCTATCTGCGATTGAAGCCGGGCCTGTCTTATCCGATAGCCTGGTAACGGGAGAGACGGTATTGCCTCTTAACACTTGTCTGGATAACCCTGTGTTGCTCGCGGGCTATCTTTGTCACTCACCCGTTCCCCAGTCGGTGAAGCTTGGGTGGCGGAGTCGAGGTTCAGATTGCGTGCTTGTTTTGGGAGAATCGGGACTGATTTCTATATTGGGTGATGACCTGGAAACGCTGCACGTCGAAACGGCGGAGGTTTTATCGTACAACTCAGCAATGGAAATGCCGGCGTTAATATCTGCTGAACATATTAAGCAAAGCCGCAGCACCGCGCGTGAACAGGGTGTGGAGCTATCCGAAGCTGACTGGTATTCACTCTGGCGACTTACCCGACAGGCGTTGAGTAAATCTTCGGAAGAATCCCGATTGTCTGGCGCAGGCGCGAGCCTAATTGATAGTGATTAAGGGAGTTTTTATGTTAAGCTGATCTGTTTTTCGTCGTCTTTTCCGGTGCGTCTGCGTCGATACTGGGAACGATTTATGTTTCAGTGGCACCGAATTCGACGTTGCGGTGACGTTTTTGTGCATGTTTTTGTGCATGTTTTTGTGGTTCAGCTCTGGAGATTTTTTCTTGTAATTGTTAAGATTGTTTCTGTGAAAAAAATCACAAAAAGTCAAAAAACAGGATCTCTTATTAAAAAAAAATAGAATCGACCTGAAAAACCGATTTTATTGTTCAATATAGACCGTTCTTACTAGACGGTTCTTTCTTAAATCGTGCTTACTTAGCCGTTCCTACTTAACCGTCTTTTTTAACGGTTCTTTGTTAAACGGTTCTTTATTAGACGGTTCTTTCTTAAACGGCTCTTTGTTAAACGGTTCTTTATTAATCCGTTTATAGGTAAACCGTTCTTATTTAAGCAGTTCTTGTACAGGTACACCTTGTATAAGCAGGTCTTATTAAGCAGTTTTTATTAACCAGCTCTTTTTAAACAGTTCCATGGCGTGTGACGTAAAGATGGACACGTGCTTGGGATAACTCAACAAGACTCATGGGAGAAATATGATTCGCAGAACAAAGCTCAGTACAGCAGTGGCAACAGCAATTCTGGCCAATGGCATCGCTTTAGCACCCGCGTATGCTGAAATCGAAGAACTCGTCGTTACCGCTACCAAGCGAGCAGAGAGCATGCAGGATATCTCTATCGCTGTACAAGCGATGGACGAGCGTAAACTGGACGAATTGGGGGTCACCAACTTCGAGGATTACCTTCTTCAGATGCCTGGCGTGACGGCCGGCGGCAATGGCCCGGGCAACCGCACTATTTACATTCGTGGGGTTGCCTCCACAACACCGACGCTTTCAGTAGCTGGCGTAGCGGGCCTTTCGCCTAACGTCGCTTTTTACTTGGATGAGCAGCCTTTAGGCCAACCTGGCCGAAATTTGGATGTCTATGCAGCTGACGTCAATCGCATTGAAGTGCTTGCTGGGCCCCAGGGAACCCTCTTCGGTGCTAGTTCTCAGGCTGGTACGGTGAGAATAATTACAAACAAGCCGGACCCTTCCGATACCTATGGTAGCTTCAAACTGGAAAGTTCATTTACCAAAGATGGTGAACCGAGTCAGAAGGTTGAGGCCATGATGAATGTGCCGATCTCTGACAAGCTGACGGTACGAGGTGTCGTCTTTGTCGATGACAAAGGTGGTTACATCGATAACGTGCGGGGTACGCTTGATATGAGCCAAAGTGCACGGTTCCGCCCCGAGGGAACGGTCCGTGCCAATGGTGTTCCGGTCAACGAGTTCCGTGCCGGTTTTGGTGCAGGCAAGGACCTAAGCCAGGTCGACTTTAGGGTCGCTGACAACGCCGACTTTGTCGAAGACGATTTTAATGACGCCACTTATGCTGGTGCTCGTATCAGCGGGCTTTACGATATTAATGATGACTGGAGCCTGCTGGTTTCCTACATGCACCAGGAACTGGAAACTGACGGCGCTTTTTTTGCTGATCCGAACTTAGATGACTATGAGGCCCAGCGTTACGTTAATGAATCTAACGAAGACGGGTTCGATAATATCGCATGGACGCTCACCGGCCGGATCGCGAACCTCGATGTTGTCTACACCGGAGCGTTTACTGATCGTGAGATGGACCAGGTAATTGACTACACCTCATACCTGTTCGTCGGCCAGTACATGCCATACTACAAGTGTGACTATGTGGTCTATTCTGGCGCCTACGATGGCGATGCGTTGGCTGGTTCAACCTGTTACGCACCGACTGCCCATGTTCCTGTGCATGCTGAGCTTCAGATCCAGACGCACGAAATTCGGTTCTCAACGGATGCTACTAATCGTTGGAGGGCTACTTTTGGCGCTTTCTATAGTGATCTGGATCTAGAGGAACGAGTTGATTTTCGCTATCTAAACCAAGATGTGCTGTTTGCTGGTGTTGCCGGGTTCGCTGATAATTTCTCACAACCTAACGCATGGAAGTCCGAGGAAGGGGCCTATCCTAAAAATACTGCATTTCGAAATGATATTCATCGAACCGACGAAAACTACGGGATATTTGGTGAGATCACGATTGATATCAGCGAGCAGTTCGCAGTAACCCTGGGGGCGCGCTATTACGACTATGAAGTGGATATGGAAGGAAGCGCTAACAGTTCCTTTTGTACGTCGCGGGGTTTCTTTGGCAACAACGACAGTAACTCGTTTGGCACAAACATCAGTGATTTGTATGACGGCGACGGAGAGTTCACCAATATCTTTAACTGCGCCTCCCCGCAGCAAGTATTTACGGAGGCAGACCTTACGCCGACGACCGACCCTAGGGTTGTCGGCGGTGTCCGCGCCCCTGATGTTGCTCAAGACGATGGCGTAATCGGCAAGATCAACTTTTCCTGGACGCCGGATGATAATCAGTTGTATTACATCACCGCCTCAGAGGGGTTCCGTACTGGTCTGCTCAATAGGCCCGGAGGTACGCCCAATCCTCAGGGGAATTTTACGGTACCTTATGACCTGACTTCAGACGAGTTGACTAACGTCGAATTTGGCTGGAAAGTTGACTTGCTCGATGGTCAGCTCAGGCTGAACGGTAATATGTACTTTATGAAAATCAAGGACATGCAAACGACGATCTTTGATACCAGTATCGTTAACCTGTTCTTTTCGGATAACGCCGCCGATGCCGAAGTCAAAGGCATTGAGGGTGACTTTATCTGGGCACCAGACAGCATTAGTGGCTTGACGGTAACTGGGGGATACTCATTCCTTGATTCCGAGATCACGAAAAAAATCACCCCTACCGACGATATTGTTGAAGGTGATGAACTCGCGTACGCGCCTGGTTTCCAGGGCAGCCTGGCAGTGCGCTACGAATGGCAGCTCCAGTCCGGTCTGACCGCGCATTTTATGCCACACGTTTCGTTTTCCGATGACTCATGGAGTGACGTGATCCGAATCAATCGGATCAAGATTGACAGCTGGATGTTGGTTGGACTGACCGCAGGGGTCGAGTCTGATACCTGGTCGGCTACTTTGTTCGTTGATAATCTGACTGACGAGAAGGCCGCAATGAGCACCTGGTTTGGTGCCGACGTTGAGCGAACCGTCTATGCGCGCCCGTTGACAGCAGGAATACGAGCTTCGTACAAATTTTAATAAATTAGTCGAAAAATAGGACCCGCGAACGCGCCCCGTTAAGGGGCGCGTTTTTCGGTAAATAAAATAGTGGATATAGAACCTTTACCAACATCATTGTCAGCATCGCTAAGCGTGATCCAGCAAAGGATCGTTGCCTGTGAGTTCGCAGGTGCGCTGACAGATCTCACTGAACTTCTGGAATCCTATCCAAACAGTGAAGACGCGCTCTATATGTTAGCGCTCTGCAATCGATACACACGCTGCTTTCAGGAATCCCTATCGATACTAAGCCGGCTTGTCGAACTCGTACCGGATAGTGGCCGCGCCTGGCAAGAAACTGGTCACACGCATCGTGATATGGGTCAACTCCAGGAAGCGTTGAACGACTATACCCGTGCCTGTCAGCTAAACCCCGCGCTTGCAGGCAGTTGGAATTCAATGCAAAAGATCGCAACTCAACAGGGAAGAATGCGGCAAGCAGATTATGCCCAGCGCAACATCGAAAGAATAAAGAAAACCCCTAAGCCCTTAGTCGTGGCCGCGGACATGATCGCGGAAGGAAAGCTGCTTCGGGCAGAAGACATCTGTAGGGATTTCCTGAAGAGGGTGCCGCATCATATCGAGGCGATGCGTCTGCTTGCAGATATTGGTCTCAAGCTAGGGGTATTGACCGATGCGGAATATCTGCTCGAAAGTGCGGTCCTGTTCGCGCCAGACAATGTGCAGGTTCGAATGGATTACATACAGGCACTGACCCGGCGCCAGTTTTATGGCAAAGCATTAGAGCAGTCGAAGCACCTGCTCGACGGTGAGCCGAATTCTGCGCAATTTCAATCGCTCCATGCGGTGAGTTCAGTCCAGGCAGGCGATTTAGAGACTGCCTTGCTCATGTTTGACAAGGTGCTTACGACGCTGCCCAACGATCCAAGGACTCTGACGTCCAAAGGACACGCGCTGAAAACCCGTGGAGACTTTGACGTTTCCGTTGATAGCTATCGTCAGGCGTTACTCGCCCATCCTGAGCATGGTGAAGCCTACTATGCACTCGCGAACCTCAAGACCTACCGGTATTCAGATACTGAGCTGAAAGCGATGCACGCCCAGCAGGCCAACCCTCAACTAACGCACATGGATCGAGTTTACTTGTCCTTTGCCTTGGGTAAAGCCTATGAAGACCAGGGAGACTATGAGCACTCTTTCAATCAGTATGCTCGAGGCAACGCGCTTAAAAAGACGCAGAGCCGCTACAGCGCGGAAGTAACCACTCGGGATATCCAGGCGCAAATTTCGGTATGTGATACCGATTTTTTTCGAACCATGGATGGCGCAGGCCACCAGGGATCGGACCCGATCTTCATTGTAGGTCTTCCAAGAGCAGGGTCTACACTGTTGGAACAGATTCTGTCTTCCCACAGTCTGGTGGATGGTACCCAGGAGTTGCCTAATATTCTGTCCCTGTCCCAGTCGTTGCGGCGACGAGGCCGTCAGGAGTTTGGCAGCGATTACCCACAGATTCTTGAAAAAATGAACAAAAATGAATTCACAGAATTCGGTAGAACATTTATCGAGGAAACCAGAATCCATCGACTTGGCGCGCCCTATTTTATTGACAAAATGCCGAATAATTTTCGTCACATCGGTTTAATACGCTTGATGCTTCCGAACGCCAAGATCATTGATGCGAGACGTCATCCCATGTCGTGTGGCTTCAGTGTTTTCAAACAGCTTTTTGCCGAGGGACAGGAATTCAGCTACTCGCTGGAAGATATCGGCCAGTATTACGCCAACTACCTTGAGCTGATGGATCATTGGGACCGCGTGCTGCCGGGGTTTGTTTTAAGAGTTCAGCACGAGGATGTTGTCGATGATCTGGAAGCGCAGGTTCGACGAATACTTGAGTTTTGTGGATTGCCTTTTGAGCAAAGCTGCATCAATTATTACGACACCGTGAGGGACGTTAGAACGCCAAGCTCCGAACAGGTGCGCCAGCCCATTTTTAAAACAGCCCTTGAACAATGGCGCAATTACGAATCTGAACTTCAGCCGCTCATAGAGGCGCTTGGGCCTCAGGCGCGGGAGCGTTTCCCCATTGAGCCTTAATCCACTGCATAACACGAGTCTTTAATTTTTCGAGGAAGGTACTTGCCCCGTCGAATGCTGCGTAAAGCAGCAGTATAGACATGGAGATGGCGGCGACGACATAAAGTGCGGCCTCGGTCCCAGTGGAAACGATTCCGGTCATCACCGGGCCGACGATGGAGCCAGCCCCGTGCAGCAGCAGAAACAGTGTAGCGATTTCAACGCGTGACAGATCACTCTTTGCATTTGCCTCTGCGGCGCACAAGCCGTACAGGCTGAGGCTTGTCCCGCCGAAAAGAAACATGATAATGGCTAAGTGTCCTGTATTCTGGGGAACCACCAGTATTCCCGTAACGGCGACCAAAGTGCAGGCTAAGGCCGTGGCGGAGATAACCTTTACTCTGCCGATGCGATCAGCGAGGTAACCTAGCGGTAGTTGAAAAACACCCCCTCCGATGACGATAGCCAGCATCACGTAACTAACAGAAGCGGACTGCAGGCTGTTTTTTTCGGCGATAAGTGGCGCCATAGTCCATAGACTACCCGTGACCACCCCCGACAGAAACGAGCCAACTCGGGCAATGCGTGGCAGAGCGTAGACGGATGCTGTTCGAAACTCCTTTTGTTTCAGCGCCATGGGTTGGTCTTCACAGAACAGGCCGACAGGAACGAGCGCCAGCATCATCATCACCGCGGCCCCAGTGAAAAGCATATTGGCAGGCAGCAGGCCATAAAGAACCTGTCCAGCGGCGATGGCGATCAAGGTCACCATGATATATACCGCAATTAATCGAGCGCGTTGGTGATCGAGAGCATGCTCATTGAGCCAGCTTTCAGCGGTCGTGTAGATGGCTGCCAGACACCAGCCGTTGACGAGTCTAAGTAGTATCCAGACAGGCAACAGCTGAATTGCTTCAAGCATGAGTAGACTGGCTGCAGTAAGACCAGTCACAGTAAGGAAAACGCGGATGTGTCCTGCGCGGGATAGGAGTTCCGGAACACTCAGGCAACCCAGAACGAAGCCGAAAAAATAGGCAGCAGCGGTTAGCCCGATTTCTGTATCGGACCAGCCAATCGATCGCGCATGGACCGGCAGCAGGGTCAGTTGCAGGCCGTGCCCTGCCAGTAGTATGCCGATTGACACCAGCAGCAGTTTGATGCTTTTGGCCACGATAACGCTTGTCCTGTGAATGAGTTTTACCGCGCGCATTGTATGGATGGGCGCGCTGACGTAAATCAAAATAAATTTGATGCGACGTAAAAAAAATGTAACATCGGGAGCCCACCTGAGAGTATCCGGCCATGGATATCGATCTGTTGAAAACATTTGTTGAGGTCAATCGCACGCGCCATTTCGCTCGCGCTGCGGAGAACTTGTTTGTGACCTCCGCCGCCGTTTCGGCTAGGGTAAAACAGCTCGAAAACCAGCTTGGTGTCCACCTTTTCATTCGCCAGCGTGGCAATCTTAGAATGTCCCTTGAAGGCGAAAGGTTGCTCCCCCATGCTGAGACAATGATCGCAGCCTGGGCGAGAACCGTGCACGAAGTTCAGCTCCGGCCCGAGGTTGATGCTCGACTAGCGCTGGGCTCAACACCAGGAATCTGGTTGTTGTCGCTACAGGAAAGGTTAGCGGAAATCAGAGGAATGTCACCAGAGATAGCGATTCAGGCAGAGGGCCACTCGTCAGAGGAATTAGTCGGAAAGGTCATGAACGGAACACTGGACCTGATTATTCTATACGATCCACCAACCAGTACCGATCTGACATCGGTGAAAATCGGTGAGTTGAAGTTGGGCCTGGCTGCTTCCGCGGAGGGTGAGAGGCTGAATGATGCGCTTACAAAAAATTACATCTACGTGGACTGGGGAACCGCATTTGCTAATTTTCACGCGAAGCGGTTTGGTGAAAGTGTCGTCGTTGGTCTGCAGGTTAACATGGCCAGTATTGCACTTGAGATCCTGTCACGGACATCCGGTGCGGCGTATCTGCCTTCAAGTCAAATCGCGTCTAATGACTTTCTTCACTCGGTTAAGGGCGCACCAAGTTATCGTCGGGCTATTCATGCCAGTTACCGGGAGTCCTCCGAAAGACTCAGTGCAATCAAAACGGTGTTGGAACAGGTGAGGGACCTAAGGATTTGATAGGTCGGGTTTCCTGGAAGGAGCCGAAACTCACTGATTTTCCGGAGCATATCAAGCCAACCAAAAATACGGCGTCGTCTGTGTTCCCCCCGCCCCCGGGTTTTGTTGCTCAAAATGACCGCTTCCGCTGTCAACCGGTCCATTAAACCGCCTGTTTTTGTTTCGCGCTTGATCGCTGGATCGCAGGCGCTTGGAAAAGCGCAGTGTGATCCAAGTGCCGCAACGCAGCGTATTTGTATAAGAGGGGTACAACCCTCTTTGCCCGAAATGCTATGTTAAACCGGTGGTGATACGGCGGAACATCCTAACCAGTAAGGAAAAAGAAACGTGGAGATCAGCTTCGTGTATGACGAGATTCGAACTGCCATTTCTATGCGCCTGGTCGAGGGTGTGTCGGAGGGCCAAGGGTGATGATTGCGATGATTCGGCTAATTATCCCGTTTTTGGTGTTGCTTCCAATAGAGTCTTTCGCCATTTATAAGCCTGAATACGTTGTGCTGGAAAAGACGGGCGAACTCGAGGTTCGTCAGTATCCAACGCTGATCGTCGCTCGCACTCGGGTCCAGGCAGATTTTGAGGATGCTGGGAACATGGCGTTTAGGCGTCTTGCAGGATATATATTCGGGGACAATGCGGAGGAGCAGAAAATATCAATGACGGCTCCGGTGACGATGGCGCCAGAGTCAACAGGCGAGGGCGCTTACTGGGTCAGTTTCTTTATGCCCGAAGAGTACCAGCTCGCTGATCTCCCGGCGCCCAATGATGGGTCGGTAGAAATTATCCGTGTGCCCGCGACGAAAATGGCTGTCGTTATTTATAAAGGGGGTTGGAGTGAAGGGAGCTATGACACGCATAGGGAACGGCTAATGACGCTGCTGTCAGACACGCGCTGGAAGATAAGCGGGGAGCCAGTTTGGGCAAGGTACAACTCACCGTTTCGGCCATCCTTCATGCGTACTAACGAAGTCATGGTGCCGGTCGAGTAAACACTGCGCAGCGGTGTCTACCAGGCCGAACTGCCAGGCTCGCCTTTGATGGGTCCGACCAAGTCGGGACTGACCCATCCCCCATAGTAGCCCCCGGGTTGTGTCGAGACCCGTTGTTCCCCTAAATAGCAGTCAACTATTGCCGGATAAAAAGCCACCCAGCGGTGAAGGATCTGAAATGCCGGGAACATGTCTGTATAACGCCAACCCGCATTTGCCGCCCCGGGCAAAGATAATGATTCGGCAAGTCCCTTCCATTCGCAGACGGAGCGAGAGGCTTCGGCGGTCATTGGCGCGAAAACATCCTCTGGTGGGAAGTAATAGGTAGGTGCCCCGGCGGTTTCAAGAACCCTTCGACCCCGTTGCGTTTCTGCGATGATTTGTGTTTTAAAACGGACAGTCATCGTGACGGGCACATCCTCTATGACCGGCGGCCTGGGGAAATCCCAGACCGAAGACTGTCCCTGTTTGGGTTCGGTCGCAAATGCTGGACGAGATCCGCCCCTGTACCGCCATTGGGATCGAGCATTTTCTATTTCTGGAGTCTCTCGGAGCAAAGGTACGCTCATCGTGTCACCGGGGTTCAAATTTTTTCTCCTAATCCGAGGCAAGCTAACGGACGTGATTGTCTTTTGGTGAATGTGGGACTGTAGCATTACTGATCGGTCGTTAGGTTCGTTAAATTTTAAGGTTCCTCCGTTCTTATTGTGCGCCACAGATGATGGTGATGTAATTGATCTTCTCTGTCTATCTGAACGTATTACAGCAGTAACAATTTATAATAGGAAATCTAATGGTAACTCGAAGACAATTTATAAAGCTCAGTTCAATCGCTGCGACATTGCCCCTGCTGAGTCAGGTCAAACTTATTTCCCCGGCATCCGCCGCCGCGATCGAGAAGGTTCCGGTCAATGATCCCTCTGCCGTTGCATTGAAGTATGTAGAGGTCGCTAGTAAGGCTTCCAGAACGGACAAGATGGGAGTGGCTGGGTCAGATCAGATTTGCGGCAACTGCCTATTTTACAAAGACAGCGATACGCCAGCAATGGGTGGGTGTGCATTGTTTCAAAACCGGTTGGTAGCGAAAGCAGGCTGGTGTATGGGCTGGGTTCCTGTCGCATAACGTGATGGCGAAGAAAAGCTCAATACTGGAAATCAGACAGGGGATGGACCGAATAGAGAGTACTCTGGACTCAGGGTGTTATCGCGTTGGGGACTGGCAAAAGTGCCTTGTTGGTTTAAAAGGTTTGGGGCGGGACGTAATGTTAACGTTGAGCGAGGACCTGACACGGATCAGTAACAAGCTCCACAGGCGCAATCGGTTCCCTGAAGCGCCGTTCTGGGCAGGGTTATTCTTTGAGTCTTTTCTTCTGACGATGAGCCTTTGGGCCATGACGGCAGAAAGCACCCTGCTGCGGGTAGCCTCGATCGTCTTGCTGGCATTGTGTCTGCAGCCATTGACGAAAATTTCTACGGGGATGTTTCTTGGGGTTCGTTATTCCTACGTCTACCTTTGGTATTTTGAGCCGAGATTCAAGATGCGATTTGGGACCTACCAGCAACTGGCAAGATGGAAGAAGCTAGTTTTGCAGTTCTCAGGTAGCGTTGGAACTCCGATCGCGCTCTTGATGGGTTGGTGGGTCCTGGGTGATGAACCGCTGCTGTCCAAGCTATGTCTGGCTGGCGCTCTGGGGGTGACCTTAATGCAGGTAGGTGCTTTCACTGCCGTGTGTTTGGGGTTCCGAAGGCTGGGGCCATTTCTTTTGACCAACCTGACGACACCGGCCCTTCTCGCAAAAGAGTGGAAGGAAAGGTAGTTTGTTATTTCAAACCGAGGCCACCAGATGGACTTTCAAACGCTAGTTTACGACGAAATCACACTTCCCATTGTGACCCTGTGCCAAACGCTGGTTGAGGAAGGAGAGATGGATCAGCATAACTTCTTTGCAGGCCTTTTGCCGTTATTGGCAGAGCCCGAGCGTGAGGAAATGGTGTTGGCTGCAGTGATAGAGCTCTCTAAATGCGCGTTCCTCGGCTTCCAGTTTAGCCCGGTGGTGGCGCTGCAGATTGACCAACTTCTTGAGCGATCCATTGATCTTGCTCACACGATGTCTGCGAACGACATCAACTAACAACGATCAGTCAGCAACTGTTAGTCAGCAGCTATTAGTCAGCAACGATTAGTCAGCAACGATTAGCCAGCAACGATTAGCCAGCAACTATTAGCCATCAACTATTAGTCATCAATAAGGTGTCCACATTGGCCTTTGATGCGAGTGGTCATCACCAGTTTATCGTAGCGTACCGTCGCGAAGAGTGGGGCACTTTGTAAATATCTGCGGTGCGAGTCGCGAACGGCCCCTCCATATTGACTGTTCCTTGTATTTGATGATCTGTTCCACCTTAAGGGGCGTATACCTTTTCTTTAATCTATTGTCGCGGCCTTTTGTTGGCGTGGGTGTTAGGCCCATTTAATCCATGAAGCACGTTAGCTTTGAACGGCTACGCGCCAATAGAATTTTAAATCCGTATCGCCAGAGTCGGCGCGTTTTACAAGGAGTGTGTGTGAGTAATAAGCATTTGGTCGTTAGTTTTATCGTGCTGTTAATGACTTTGTGGGTTTTTTCAGGTGAGTGGAGCAATAGTATTGTCGAAGCTCAGGAGGGTGCGCCAGTGGAATTCAGGGTCGATGAAGATATGGTTCGGGTCCGCGCGGTTCAGAGCCGGTCGGAAACCAGAACGTTGTTTCTTGACGTGAGAGGACAGACCGCTGCGAACCGAATGGTTCAGGTGAAGGCAGAAGTCGCGGGCAAAGTCGTTGAGATGTCGGGTGAAAAAGGTCTGTTCGTTAACAAGGGCGACCTGCTATGCAGGGTTGCCGTGGATGCACGCGGGGCCGAGCACACTCAGGCGCTGGCGGAACTGGAAAGCGCGAAGTTGGAGTATGATGGATTTGTAGATCTTAACAAAAAAGGGCTGCAATCCGGGACGGTTCTGGCAAAGGCAAGGGCGGCGCTCGAGCAAAGCAAAACCAGAACGGAGGATGCGCGCTTAGCGCTGGCGAAGACAGAAATTTTTGCCCCATTCAATGGGGTAGTGACCGCCCAGCCGGTAGAGGTAGGAGATTACCTCAGTCCAGGGTCCGTGTGCGTCAGCCTGATGGAAGTAGACCCAATGCTCGTGGCAGGGCAGGTCGCTGAGAAGAGTATTGGTCTTGTCAGCCTGGAAGACGAGGTGAACATTCAGCTGATTACAGGGGAGCGGTACGTCGGCCTGGTGAGTTATGTCGGACATGCGCCGGACGATAAGACCCGTACCTACCCTGTGGAAGTGACGATTGATAACCCCGGTGCGCTGATTAGAACTGGTTTGACTGCGCAAATGCAGATTCCTGTAGGGGAAGAGAAGGTGCACCTGATTTCGCCGGCCAGCCTCGTCCTTAATGACGCAGGGTCTGTTGGTGTGCGAATCGTTGATGAGAAGAGCAGGGTCCGTTTCAAAACCGTAGAAATCGCGGACGAAAACCCTGCAGGGATATGGGTGAAGGGCCTGCCGACGGCGGTCAACCTGATCACAGTAGGTCATGAAGAAGTGTCAGAGGGACAGCTCGTAAGCATCGATTACTCACTCTTAAACACGCTGGTGACGATCCCTTGAACTTCATTGGCGGGGCAATTGACAGAACCCGAACAGTTTTATCCTTGCTCGCGGCCATCATGTTCGCCGGGATTGTTTCCTATAGTTTGATCCCTATTGAATCTGATCCCGATGTCGCGATACCGATCATTTTTGTCATGATTCCCCATGAAGGAATATCACCGGAGGATTCAGAAAGGTTGCTGACTCGCCCGATGGAACTTGAGCTTCGAACCCTTGAGGGGGTCAAAGACATCAACAGTTATTCTGCCGAGGGTAGTGCGACGCTGATCATTGAGTTTGATAGCTCTTTTGATCAGGACCAGGCAGTCGCAGACGTACGGGAAGCGGTGGATACGGCCAAGGCAAAGATCCCATCGACGGCAGAAGAGCCGATCGTTAAAGAGGTATCGGCGTCTGACTTTCCCATCATTACGATCAGTGTCGGCGGCAAGGGCATCGCTGATCGGGCTCGCTATAAGATTGCAAGACAGATTAAAGACGAGATTGAAGGGATTAGCGAAGTACTGGAAGCCCGTCTGGAAGGTAACCGAGAGGAGATGCTAGAGGCAGTCATTGATCCGGCCCAACTTGAGGCCTTCGGGATAAGTAATGATGAGTTGCTGTCAGCATTCGCGAGTAACAATCGGCTTATTGCGGCAGGTTCTGTGGATACTGGCCGTGGCAGTTTTTCTGTCAAGGTGCCCAGTGTTATCGAAAGTGCGGAAGACGTGCTGTCGATTCCGATTACCGCCACGTCATTTGGGGTGATCACCCTCGAAGATGTGGTAACGCTGCGTAGAACTTTTAAAGATGCAGAGGGGTTTACACGTACGAATGGCTCGCCAGCGGTGGTTATCGAGGTAACGAAAAGACCTGGCACGAGTATCGTCAAGGTCGTCGATGAAATTAAATTTCGCGTCGACTCAATGCGGAAAGGTTTGCCCGCCAATGTTGAGATCAACTATATAGCTGACATGACGCCAGACACGGTTGAACAAATTTCAACGCTGGAAGGTAATATTTCGACAGCAATGTTTCTTGTTCTGACCGTAGTGGTGGCCACCATTGGTATCCGCTCGGGCCTTTTGGTGGCCTTCGGGATCCCTTTCTCCTTCATGTTTGCGTTTATTTTCGTCAATCTTCTGGGATTCACGTATAACTTTATGGTCATGTTTGGCATGTTGCTGGGGCTGGGTATGTTGATCGACGGTGCCATTGTCGTGGTGGAATTGGCCGATCGAAGAATGAAAGCGGGTGAGTCCCCCAGGGCGGCGTATATATATTCGACCAGACGTATGTTTCTGCCGGTGCTGGCTTCTACGGGGACAACGTTGGCAGCATTTCTCCCGTTGATGTTCTGGCCAGGTGTGACGGGCCAGTTTATGAAATATCTTCCGGTTACCGTGTTCGCTGTGCTGATAGGTGCGGTCGTCTACGCATTGTTTTTTGCGCCTGTGCTGGGCGCGATCATCAGCAGAAAACAAACGAGTGAAGAAACAGGTTCAACGCTGCTGGTCGACCAGGGGAGGTTCGACGAAATTGGTGGCGTTGTTGGGCTTTACGCCCGGATCCTTGGGTTTAGTACCAAACGACCGCTGTTCGTGATTGGCGTGACGCTTCTGACGATGTTCGGCGTTGTCCAGCTGTATAGCGTTGCCGGAAACGGGTCGCAGTTTTTCGTAGATGTCGAGCCAAGTTTCACCGGCGTCAATGTCAGCGCGCGCGGTAACTATTCGTCCGAAGAGTTACGAGATATCGTCACGGACGTTGAAAAACGCGTACTGGCTGTTGGTGATATAGAAAGTATCTATACCCGAACCGGACAGGGTGGTCTAAGTTTTGGGTCTGGCGGCACGACACCAGATCGTATAGGCAGTATGTTTATTCAGATGAGTGACCGGCGTGAACGAGTCCTTAATGGGCACGAATTAGAACAAGAATACGAAAAGGCGGTCCAAGGTGTTCCTGGTGTGCGTGCAGAGATGCGTCCCCAGCAGATGGGGCCGCCGGTTGGTAAAGAAATTCAAATTCAATTGAGTGGCCCTGATCTTGGCGCCTTGGCGCAGCAAGCCAGAAGTTTAAGTGCATATCTTAAATCTATGGATGGTCTGGTGGCGGTTGACGACACAGCACCGGTGCCGGGTATTGAATGGCAGGTTCGAGTGGATCGGGCGAAGGCCGCGATGTCAGGTGCAGACGTCTCTAGTGTAGGGGCCGCTATCCAACTGATTACCAACGGTATTCTTGTCGGCAAATACCGGCCGGATGATGCCGAGGACGAAGTTGATATTCGTGTTCGGTACCCAGAGGAATACCGCGGAGTCTCCCATCTCGACCAGTTACGTGTCAGCACCCCAGGGGGTCAAGTACCGATCTCCAGCTTCGTTGAGCGGGAAGCTAAGCCGAAAGTATCGACGATATTCCGGCAGAATGGAGACAGAGTGATGTATGTCAGAGCAAACCCTGCCCCGGGTGTTCTGGCCAACGACAAAGTAGATGAAATCCGCGGCTGGTTATCGACCCAAAAAGTGGATCCCTCGGTAAAAGTTATATTCCGCGGTGCTAACGAGGAGCAAAAAGCGGTGGTGCAGTTTATTGGTGTTGCCTTTACGCTGTCGCTCATACTCATGGGCATTCTGCTTGTCACTCAGTTCAACAGTTTCTATCAGGCGCTGCTGGTGCTTTCCGCGGTTGTGATGTCAACAGTAGGCGTGTTGTTAGGTCTCGTGATTACGGGTTATGCCTTCAGCGCCATCATGACGGGTATAGGGATTGTCGCGCTTGCCGGAATTATCGTTAACAACAATATCGTGTTGATTGATACTTTTAACTATCTTCGCCGTGAGAACCCTGGCTGGGATATGCGGCGGGTGATCATCACAACGGGATGCCAAAGACTCAGGCCTGTGTTCCTGACAACTTTCACCACAGGCTTTGGTTTGTTGCCGATGGCCGCGGGCATCTCTATCGATCTCATTGGCAGGGAAGTCGAGGTCGGGGGGCCCGTCGCTTCTTATTGGGTGCAGCTTGCATCGGCGATCGTGTCAGGACTCAGCTTTGCAACGCTGCTGACCCTTATAGTCACGCCCTCGCTGTTGATGGCCCCACAGGCGACCCGGCAGCTGTTGCGGGAAGTCCAGGGCAAAATGCTCAGTTTTAAAACGCACAACGATCAGAAAAGCGCTCTTTCCTCAGGAGTAAAGAGATCATGAGTAAGCCGTCAGAGAGACTTTATTACGACGGACAGTGTCCACTGTGCAATGCAGAGATGGCACGTCTTGGTGCGCATAATCCCCTTCATTTGAAACTAGTCGATATACATCAGGAGGAAATGGATGAAGGCATGAAACAGCAGATGTTGAAAGCGCTTCATTTGCAGGCGGCTGACGGGACGTTCAAGATTGGGCTTGAAGCCAACATCGCAGCCTGGGAGCACACGCGCTGGGGATGGGCGTGGCAATGGCTGAGGGTTCCGGTGGTACGATGGTTTGCTGGGAAGATATACAATGCCTGGGCAGAGCAACGTTATGCGCGGCTGTATTTAAAAAAACCTCCGCGGTGAAAGGCGGAAGGTAGCGGTAACCGGTGTTAACGCGGAGGTTCGGCTTGAAGTAACTCTAGTTGCTCTCTAAGGGCCTCAGCTTCTGCCGTCAAGAAGGAATATTCGCGTATCTTCCCATTTCTCTGCGCGTGCATAGCCTCTTCAAGCTTCGCTATGTATTGCTTGCGAATTTTTTTGTCGGGGGAGGTCTTAAACAGGTTAAACATTAGGCGATTCTCTAGAGGTTTCAGATTTTACGAACCGTGTGGGAAAGCGGATCATTGCTGCTGGCGGGCGCAGGCTTTCTGACTGACATGAACCCTCTTCATTACCCCTCTCCATTACCCCTCTCCATGGAACCCCGTGGCGACATTCGGTGTGAGCTTCGACTGAGTCGATCAACGATAAAATTATCGAGTCACCGCTGACCGGGAGTCTATTTGGCATCACCGATGCTGATACAATAGGGGGCACATAACCCCCAGGCATTCCGCTTGCCGCGTGAAAAGCCTCGTTGCTTAGCGCTGAGGTCGTTGTGCCGGTGGCTGCTCAAGCAATTAACTAGTGTAGGTTTCCTTCTCTTATGAATCTGAAAAAAGTCTTATGAATTCGAAAAAAAGTCTTATTAATCTGAAAAAATCCAGCGCCTGGTCCGAACAGCAGGTTTGCTCATTTTTGGCAACTTCCACAATTCCTCTGCGTATAGCGACGACGACCGGCAGTTATCCGACCTTGTGCTCGGTCTGGTATATGTTCGATGAACGACAGGGTGATCTGCTCTGCGTATCACATGAGAACAGCCAATTGGTTGCTGATCTTATGGCTAACCAAAAATGCTCTTTTGAGATTGCGCCGAACGAACCCCCCTATTGTGGTGTCAGAGGGAAAGCGATGGTGACCCTTTCTAAGGATTATGCGCTGGAAACGCTCACCACGTTAATACCACGTTACCTGGGTAATGCGGAAAGTCGCCTGGCAAAGTGGCTTATTGGTCGCAGCGCTGAAGAGTATGTCATTAGACTCAGGCCAGTCCAAATGACCTCTTGGGATTACAGCGAAAGAATGAGCTAGTTGGTCATGTGGCCTCAGCTTACGCCGCGGCAGTTCCCGGGCGTAAACGAAGGTTGAAAGTGGTGCACTCTGATGTTTGGAAGTGACGGGTCTCCCATTTTGGGGGCAAAAGCAAGGCAAAGCCGCTGCTGGGGATAGCCCCAGCCTATTTATTGAGCGCTTAGGTCAGCTTCAGCCGCGAACTCGGGGTCAGGCTCCACGAGCAGGTCTGGGTTGGTCGGTTCAATCAATTGCAAGACCACGCCTTCTGCTAGGGGACGTGTGCATTCACCGGTGCAAGTGACGTCACCAGCCACGTAATTCAGAAACTGACCTTCAACCAAGGTGTCGATCATTATTGTTGACCCATCAACGTCATTACATTGAAACGTTTGGTTAGCGACGCCTAGTAAACGATCTATTTGCCGTTCATCTTCGTCCTGCATGCTCGCGATGAGCAGGGTGGTCAGGTATTGGTCGAACGCTTTTGTTGACACGCCGGTGCCGTCGCTCGGATTCATTTTGATGGCAATATCCAGCAAGAAAGCGAGACTCTGTTCCTTTGAGGCCTGTGTCTTGACTAACGCTAAGAGCCGATCCTGATTAAAACGCTGGTCACTCGCAGTCACCGGCGACTCGGCCTGCTCGGTTGGCTGGTTGACAAGCGTTGCAGCGGAGGCGGTTGCACAATTGATGCCACCGCAGCGCTCAAAGGCCTGCATGGCGGTGGCTAAAAGACTTTCCGCTTGCGTGACGTCTGTATTCTGCATGGCTGCCATAAACACCGTCGGTGCTTGATCAATAGGTACCGCGCACAGGCATCTATCAATCATGAGTTCAGCGTCTGCGTTCTGGGAAATTGCCGCGTACACTAAGTCCGGGATACTGTTTGCTGGGATATCAGTGTCGCATTGGCGGGCGATATCGGTTGTTGACGCGCCAGCTTGCATTGCTGCAATAACCACAGGGGCGACGTCACGAGGGAAGTCTGAGAGCGCCTGTTGGACGACGCTAAAGGCAAGACTTTGATCCTCTGCTATTCTGGTTTTGATTAAGCCTGTGTCCAGCTCCTGACTGAAAACCTGCTTGCCCTGTGTTTCAGCGTTAACGGTTTCAATAGGCAGAAACCCAATAGGCATTGCCGCTATTACCGCTACAATTATTTTTTTAAGCATAGTCTCTTCCGGATGTTATCTGTGTGGGTCTGCGATGGTCATTTTTCGATTGAATTCTTGATTGCCGTCTACTACATCTGCCTAAACGCATCGCTCGGGTGTTTGATCACCTTCACCTTTGGTGCGTGATCGGTTGCATTATTAGCGTCATCTTCAATTTACGGGAAAAGTTACCTTTACGCAATTTACTGGCGTCGAATGGGGTGCATCCAAGCATTGCTTGATAAATTGATGTGCGGCGCGTTGTTAACCCGCGGACACGCAGTGATCGCGTTTAGCGACCTGCGTGGGGAAATAGCTTTTTGTTAATTTTGTAAACCGACTCGCCTAGGTTAACAATAAAACCGTCACCTTTGGCTATAAAAGGGGCCAAATAGACGCCTTCACTGCGTTTGATGTAGTGGTTTAGGTAGTGGTTTAGGTAGTGGTTTAGGTCGTGGTTTAGGTCGTGGTTTAGGCAGTGGTTTAGGCAGTGGTTTAGGTAATGGTTTAGGCCGTGGTTGATGTGGCGGTTGATATTCTTTGTTAGGGACATTGCGTATACTGCCGTAACGACAACAGGCTTCTTAGAGTTGGATCCTATGGAAAAAAAATATCGTCTACTGATGGTAGAAGATAGCCAGACACTGGCGGCTATTTACGCTTCTTACCTTTCGGAAGGAGACTTCGAGCTGTGCATTGCGGATTCACTTGCGACAGCCCGCGATGAATGGACTCGCTTCAATCCGGATATTGTGTTGCTAGATGTGGAATTACCAGATGGTCAGGGGCTTGATCTTCTGAAGAACCCGCCAGATTCTGAGGGGGTGCCGGAAGTCCTTGTAATGACAGCCTTCGGGTCCTCTGAGATGGCAGTTGAAGCGATACGCATCGGTGCGTTCGATTACTTGTCTAAGCCCTTTAATGCAGATCGGTTGCATGTCACATTGAATAATGCGTTGGATCAGCGACGACTTAAAAGTCAGGTAAATCAATTAGCTGAGTTAAGGCGCGAAAAATATTGCGACTTTATTGGTGGGTCGCAGCCTATGCAGGCTGTTTACAGGATTATTGATGCGTTAGCCGCGAGTGACGCTACCGCTTTCGTTTGTGGCGAAAGCGGCACAGGCAAAGAGTTGGCTGCGACCGGTATCCACCAAAAAAGTAAACGGAAGGACAGGCCCTTTGTGGCCCTAAACTGCGGCGCTATCCCGCGGGAACTGATGGAAAGCGAGCTCTTTGGACACGTAAAAGGCGCATTTACTGGTGCGACCTCTACAAGGCAGGGCATGGCCGCGGCCGCCGACGGAGGAACACTTTTTCTTGACGAGGTCTGTGAGATGGATCTGGATCTGCAAAAGAAGATGCTTCGTTTTGTTCAAAACGGTGAGTTTCAAAAAGTGGGCAGCAGTGTCGTCGAAAGAGTCGATGTTCGTTATGTTTGCGCCACTAACAGGGTGCCATTTGATGAGGTCAAGGCGGGACGGTTTAGAGAAGACTTATATTATCGGCTATACGTGGTTCCCATTAACATGCCTCCATTAAGAGATCGCGGCACTGATATTTTGGCTATCGCTGAGCACTTATTAGAATCTTTCGTCCTAAAAGAAGGCAAGCATTTCGAGGAATTTAGTACGAATGCGAAAGCACAAATTCTCAATTATGCATGGCCAGGAAACGTCCGAGAGCTTCAGAACGTCATACAGCAGGCGGTTGTACTTAATCAAGGCGCTGTTCTAAGAAGCGCGATGCTTTCGTTCCCAAACCTGGTCGCTAACCCGTCGACGGTCGCGTTAACGACTCACGTAGAGCCTGCCGCAAGCGCCAACGCCCTGACCTGGAGAGAGCAGTCAGAGCAGTCACAACAGTCACAACAGTCCGAGCAGATACAATGGACAAACGAGATCGAGCCTCTTTGGGTCGTTGAGAAGAGAACCATTGAGAAGGCAATTAAAGAATGTGAAGGAAACGTTAACAAGGCAGCAGGGCTGTTAGAAGTTGCGCCATCAACGATCTATCGAAAACGACAATCTTGGGAAAACAAGAATCTCAGTACGGAAGAAACCTAATGTATGGGCTAATTCATAAAGCGCTCGAATCCATGGTGCGCAGCCAATACGGTGACGGAGCTTGGGGAAAAATTCTCGCGATGTCTGGAGTCGAGCATAATTCGTTTCTGACAATGCGTTCTTATCCAGATGACGTGACCTTTGCGCTGGTGGGCGCTGTATCTCAACAGCTGAAGGTGGGCCCATCTGAATGCTTGGAGGCGTTTGGTAAGCACTGGATTATGACGTTTGCGCCGAAAAACTATAATTTGTTACTTGAAAGCACGGGTCGTGAGCCGATAGAGTTTTTGAGCAACCTGGATTATTTACATGATCACATCTCTTCTGCATTTACTGAATTTAGACCGCCAAGTTTCGTGGTAGAGGGAATCACCGAAACAGTCTTTCGCCTTCATTACAGAAGTTCCCGAAAAGGGCTGGAGTCTTTCGTCGTAGGGATACTAAAGGGGTTAGGTCAGCGTTTCGATACCGACATACAAATTGAGGTCGAATCTAGAGAAGAGCTTGAAGTTGGCGATCACGTTACTTTTCAGCTCGAACTCCCTCGACTAGCAGGAGCTTGAGATGATCGATTTATCAACCGAAAAAGTTCTAGATGAGCTTTTCACGATGAATTTTTCCATTGGCCAGGATCTGCGTTTATACAACGTCACTCCCCGTTTACGCCGTTACCTCGGCGGCCTTGAAGACGGGCAAAGCCTCCTTGATGTCTTTAAGTTTCACATGCCCAGTGACGTAAACAGTTTCAAAAGCCTTCGGAACGTCGGAAGTTCGCTGGTCCTATTGCTGTCAAAAAGTGGAGGGCACGGTGTTCGAGGGCAGTTACTGCCTTTGAGCGAAGCTGAAGGTTATCGTTTTGTCGGTATGCCCTGGTTAGCATGGGTTAGCGAAAACAATGTTGAGTCCGACCTGGATATGGGCGACTTTCCCAAATTTGATTCCCAGATGGATCAACAGTTTCACATATCCACACAAAAAAGCATGGTCGACGATCTCCAGGAGCTGAATCGAGGTCTGGTAAGTGCTCAAAGCGATTGGATAGAGAAAAACCGCGTTCGGTCAGACTTTTTTGCAGTAATGAGTCACGAGATGAGGACGCCGTTAAATGGCGTGATCAGCGCACTGTCTTTGCTTGAAGATAGTGATCAGGGCGATAATGATAAACTGACAGCGCTGGCAAAAAATTCTGCGGATAATTTGATGACCGTGATCAACTATGCGCTTGATCACTCTAAGGTTGAGGCGGGGCAGATGCCTTTGGAGTGCACGGACTTTCGCCTGGATGAATTGGTTGGCTCTGCTACTGACATTGTGGTTAGTCGAGCTCAGCTGAAATCTATCGAGATTCAAACCACGATAGACGCCAACCTTCCACTGCATCTAAACGGAGACTTCGATAAGTTGAGACAGATACTTATCAACCTTCTTGCGAACAGTATCAAATTCACGGAAAAAGGTAGCGTTAAGTTAAAGGTCGAAGCGGTCGACTCTAACTTTTCTGATGACAGTGTAAATCTTTGCTTTAGTATCGAGGACACGGGTTGTGGGATCCGTGAGCAGGATCTTGAGAATATATTTGACCCATTCTGGTCGAAGCGAAGTAGCTCGGCAGAAGCGAGCACGGGTCTAGGGCTAAATATTTGCAAACATCTCTCTGAGTTGCTGGGCGGTAATATTTCAGTCGAATCGTCGCTTGGTTATGGCAGTTGCTTCGAACTGAAGGTGCCTTTGTTGCTTGGCGAGGCGCCGGAGTTGGATGTCGTTAGTAAAGAAACAGGTGATCTTCCTAAGGCCTTTAAAGGGAGGGTGATGCTGGTAGACGATAATCAGACAAATTTATTGCTTGGTAAGATGATTCTTGAAAAGCTGGGCCTTATGGTACGAACTGCATCGACTGGTGAAGAATCTGTGGAGATATCGGAACATCTGAACTTCGATCTTGTCCTCATGGACATTGCAATGCCGGGGATTAGTGGCATAGAGGCAGCTCAGATGATAAACCAAAAGAAAGACCCGCCACCTATCGTCGCCTTAACGGCCTACGCTGACGCAGAGTTGACAAACAAATATCCATCGCAAGGTTTTAAAGGCTACCTAAAGAAACCGTTAGATCGAGACGAACTGGTCAGAGAGTTGGCGCTGTGGCTAGAGCATGCGGGTGAGAACGTATTGCCGGTCATGGAGTCGTCGAACAAATCTCAGTTCGACTCGCGCACGATAGTCGTTCTCATAGAACAAATTGGTCAAGAGAACTTTGAGCACTGTAAAGAGATGTTTCTTAGCGAAACGAAGGAAAGAATGGCGAGCTTGTTTGCGGCATGGGTGAGAAGAGACCTCGTTGTATTAGCAAGAGAAGCTCATGCAATGTCTAGTAGTGTAGCGAGCTTTGGGGGTGATGATTTTGCCTGGCGCCTCAGAAAAATAGAAACGGCTTCAAGAGCCAGTCACGTAGCGGAAGTCATTACCTATATGAAAGATATTGAAGCAGTGTCTAACTTGATGCTGGAGGATGTAAAAGCATATTCGGTTTCTTGACGAACATGGGCTTGGAAGAACATGGGCTTGGAAGAAATCAGTGGAGAATAAAACCTGACAATTCGTCGGTGTGATCCGCCAGGGAACGAATGTTATCCCTTTGATCATGGAGCGAAAGCAGGCTTTGATTTTTTTGATACCGTGCTGCATGACCTGAAATATCATTTTGGCAAGAGCTGCTGCTTGGTACGTTTCTTCCCGCGCGATTAGTATCACTAATTTTTAGAGCATTTTTTATCGCGGCTAGATAAATGTTTTGGCAACAGAGTTGAGACCGACTTTTCCGCCTAAACTCAAAATTTGCGCAAAGCTATTGAGTATGACGATTGAATTCGCATTAGTATCACCGCTTGCCGATCGTGAACGAATACGCTCGATAATACCCAGATTAACTTTGCTAACCTGTTCATACAAATTTTCCAGACCGGCTAGCTTGTAGTCTGGTTCCCCGCCAGAACCCTCTTTGAAATATTGGGTCAGTAAATAAAGCGATGATGTCCGCACGATAGTTTCTTCAGCCGTCGAAAAAGGTAAATGATATCTAGCCATGGGTTTAAGAAAATCCATATGTGGGCAGCCACTTGTGGCCATCAACAGTCCCAGCAATGAATAGATGGCTGTTTGAAGCGGCAGTCGACTGCTAAAAACCCGTTCAGGTGTTTCGACTTTACATTCGACAACTTCAGTTGAAATAGCATGCTGGACTTGGTCGGTAACCCAGGCGATCCTTAGTGCAATGGGGCAATGAGATTCTTGGGTCGGCGATAGAGGGCAATGTTCACATTGATGATTGCCTAAGCGGGCCCAGTTCTCGTTGTCACTCGCGATTAGGGGCGGTTGTTTGCTGTGATTCTGGTTATCTATCTCAACATCAAAAGAAAGCAATTCACCGCCATCTTTAAAGATGCGGTACCCGATGAGTATTGATTCTGTCATAGCCTGCCTCCTGAGATAGCTGGCGAAATATTTAGTGATTCTTATGTGCGTCTGACTTGCCTTTGTGCCTGGCTAAACCCGTTCGAGCGTGCACTAAAGGTGCTGCTTCAGGAATCAAAAAGATGCCTTGATCCTTTGGCAAGCGGATAAAGCTGCAAAAGAACGACTACCTTAGTACGTTCGCAGCCGAAATGCTCTCTTACATTCGGGTGAATCAAACCGCTAATCCTAGGCTGGTAGTTATCCAATCTTTGGCAACTGGCCGGCCCTGGTAAAGAAGGAAATCATTCGTTAGGTAGTGGCCCTCCTGTTACACAGGGCTTGGGTACGAAACTGGGTTATTCAACGCCAGGTTATTCAACGCTAGGTTATTCGTAACAATCGCCGGGCATTGTCAGCCATCAGCATAAGGAAGTCGGGAGAATGATGAATTTCAGCCTGGTCCCAGCCTGCGAAATTGGTCCCCAATACCAGTCGGTCGGTTCCAACAATGTCTGCCAAAAGGTTAAAGGATCTAGGGTCATGAACATTGGAATCGAACCACAATTTGGCAAGCATTTCCTCAAACGCGCCGTCCTTGCGCAAAGACTCGGGAGACCAGGCGCGTACCCTGCTAGCTTGAGCCAGGCGACCAACCAAATAGGGCACAGCCCCACCGCCATGGCTGACGCAGATATCAAGACCAGGGTGGCGCTCTAAGACCTCGCCAAAGATAATTGATGAGACGGCGATGGTTTCTGATGCAGCGAAGCCAGTGGTTAAAGCCAGGTCAAAACGGCTCAGGTGTGGGTCACCTGGTGGACCATCAATTCCCGCTGGGGCAGGGTGGATAAACAGCGGTACATCCAACTCGACGCAAGTTTCATAAAGCGGGTCCAGCGCTGCTCCATCAAGGGGTTGTCCGATGTCTGTGCCAATGTATGCGCCAAGCAAGCCTAGTTCACTGACAGCTCGCCTGAGCTCGTCACAGGCTGCCGAGATATCCTGCATAGGTAACGCGGCGAAGCCCGCCAGCTTATCAGGATGTTGTTTTACCAGGTCAATCAATACGTCATTGTGTCGCTGACAGAAGCTGATCGCGCTGGGGGCGTCAATGTAATGAAAATAGGTCAAAGGATTGGGTGACAGGATCTGGAAATCTATTCCGGAGGTTGCCATGCGTGTGATCCGTTTGTTGACGTCCATGAACGCACTATCCCTGTACTTAACGCCGTGCAGTTCATAGCCACCTACGCGAAACAGCGAAGGCTGGCCTGCAGTTTCAACGAGTTCCGGACCATGCTCCCCGGCTGCACCCATGGATTGATCCAGCACTGCATGGGCGTGGACATCAATCGATTTTGCGAATTTAATACTATTATTAAGCTGCTTGTGCATCTTTTTCGCTACCATCCTAAGTCGTTTGTCTCAATTATTGTGCTGCGGGCTGCTCGCGTGGTAGCTGTGCCAACACGCTATTAATGACGCCGCCGTCAACGGCGATTTCCTGCCCTGAAATATAGGCCGCGTCGTCAGAAGCAAGGAACATCACTGCCTTCGCGACGTCCGTCGCCGTTCCGAGCCTTCGCAACGGTACACCACTACCACGTTGTTTCCGCACGGCTTCGTTTTTAAAAAAAGGCGCGGACATGCCGGCGTCGATAAACCCCGGCGCAACCGCGTTTACGCGAATCCCGTATGGTCCCCACTCGACAGACATCAATTGGGTCATCTGCGCCAGGCCCGATTTAGTGGCGCCGTAAGCACCAGAGCCCGGCGCGGGATGGATTCCACCCATGGAAGTGATGTTAATAATTGCGCCGCTGCCAACGGTTTTCATCCTGGCTGCTGCCTCCTTGGCGACGATGAAGCTGCCGACCAGGTTAACGTTGACGACGTCCTGAAAGTCCTGCACAGCAAGGTCCTCAAGTGGTCCAAAGCGCACAAGCCCTGCGTTGTTAACCAGTAGGTCCGGAACAGCGCCAAGGGCATCGAATGCATTCCTGACCGATTTCGGGTCCGTAATGTCAGCGATGACTGGGATAACATTGTCGAGACGGTCAGCGAGTTCGTTGACGCTGTCTGGCTGCACGTCGATAGCGGCTACGCGATAGCCAAGGTTCACGGCGAGTTCTGTTATGCAGGCGCCGATATCTCCGCCAGCGCCGGTGATAATTGCATTTTTCATATTATCTTCTACTTGGTTAATGACTATTCATGATTCGGATGTGTCTAAAAGAACCGGGTAATAACCCCAATTTGGCCGTTCTGTTTTTTCATCCATTTTAGGTGGTTTACCAGGGTCTGGACGTGCGCCGTGTTCCAGCAGTGCGCTCGCGATCAACGTAATGGTGCCGTACTGGTGATCCAAAGGGTTGGAGTCGGGTTTGGGTGTGACACCCGCTGCAAGCGTCCGGCCGATACAAGCATGCATGCCAAGGCCAAATGAAAGCCCATAGGGTGAGCTGCCCTTGTCGGCCTGTCGATATGGATTGAACAGCGCTGCGTCGGCTCCGAACACCTTCTCATCCCTGTTCGCGCCTAGTAGATCAATGGTGACCAGTTCGCCGGCTTCCACAGTCTCGTCAGTAGCGAGAGTCAAAGGGCACTCAGCTCGTCTTCTGGCGACAGGGCTCGATGGGTGCAGCCTTGCGCTCTCGTGGACGCAACGCTGCAGCAGCATTAGGTCAGATAGTATTTTTTGCCTTTCATCAGGACGGTCAGCAGACCATGAAAATATCTCGTGCATCACATGCACAAGCGAATGAATACTGGTCTGCGCACCGGCGACGACAAAAAATGCCATCTCACGAACCAGTTCCTGGTCATCAAGTTCGATCTGGTCTTCGTTGCGTAATAGAACACTCAGCACGTCTCGGGGTAGTTCATCCTCATCAAGTTCTTTTGTTTCACACTTGGCAATTAATAACAGCCTGCGAGCCATTGAGGGCTGCAAAAATTCATGATCAAAAGCTGACAATGCATCTCTTACTTTTTGGCGGACTTGCTCCCGGTCATCCTTTGAATGCGCGAGAGTCGTGCCAAGGGCGAACGTGCGCATCAGTAACAAAAGGCGGTCAGTCTCCTCCTGGGTGCCCCCAGGGCGGTCGATACCCGCGAAGTCGCAAGTCAGGTTCATCAATGATCGGAAGCCGAATTCTACGAGATCACCACCTCCGTCTGAAACAAATTCGTCAATGGTTGATCGCAAAGTGTCGGGGAAAACCTCTTTTTCATAGTGCTGAAAAAACCCACGTCTGAAGACCTTGTTTTCGAGCCCGCGACGCGCCCGGTGCTTTTCCCCGTGCAGGTTTACAAGAACGCCATCCATAAGCACTGCGCCCTCGTCGTAGAGGCCCTGGCGCAGGTCGTTCTGGCGCAGCGTTTTGGCCGCATGTTGATAGTCTGTAATGGGCTTCGTCGTCATAACTTTTCACCGCTTCGTTATGCAGTTTTGATATAGAGGGCTGCATATTTGTGCCAACCGGATTTTTGTAGATAGTGATTGATGGTGCATGGAATTGCAACGCAGGTTGACAGCGTTTAAGTGATCTCCTAGCGTTAGTCACACCGCTACGAATGGTCCTGACCCGATGCAATACTCGATCAAAACCTCAACGCAACTGACGACCTGGAAAGACATGCTTGCCGTGTGGCAAGAGGCTGACAAAATGGACGTGTTCCATTCTGCGTGGAACTTTGATCATTTTTATCCTATCAATGTTCCTGACACGAGCGGTCCCTGCCTGGAGGCATGGACGACGCTAACGGCACTTGCTCAGGCGACGTCGCGAATTCGCCTTGGGTGCATGGTGACGGGTATGGTGTATCGTCATCCGGCGCTACTGGCAAATATGATTTCCAGCGTTGACATTATTAGTGACGGTCGCCTTGAGCTTGGTATCGGGGCTGGGTGGAACGAAGAGGAGTGTGATGCCTATGGCATCAAGCTCGGAACTCTCACCGAGCGATTTGATCGGTTTGATGAAGGCTGTGAGGTTCTTCATTCGATGCTGACCAATGAAGTGACTAATTTTTCCGGTAAATACTTTAACCTTACTGACGCGCGCAACAACCCGCCGCCGGTGCAGAAGCCACATCCGCCAATTTGTATCGGCGGGAATGGGGAGAAGCGAACTCTGCCGAACGTTGCCCGGTGGGCACAACACTGGAACTATGCCGCGTTTGATTTTGAGGGGTGGGTCGCTAAGAGGGCTGTGCTTGCTGGAATCTGTCGAGAGATTGATCGCGACCCAGGGGAAATCATGACATCGGTTCATCAGGCCGCTACGCCTCAGAGTCTGGACGAACTGGAAGAAAACTGCTTCAAATTTAAAGAAGGTGGTCTAGACCTGATGCTGTTCTATCTGCCGCCGCCACATACACCTGAGATCCTGCAGAAACTCGCAGGCATTGCGCAGAGGGTGGGATGAATGTTACCGCTCTCGTAGGCCGGCCTCGATCATTCGTGGCAGCAACTCTTTTTCAAAGTGTGCAAGTCCACTGGCGTAATCAACCCAACTGAGTGTAATGCCATCAATACCTGCATCTGAAAAAGCCTGCATGCCTTCGACGACCTGGTCCGCGGTTCCGATTAAAGGCAGAGCGCCATAGCCGGCAATCAGGTTGGCGGCCATTGCTTCCCAGCCATCCCCAAGCGCGCTTTCTGAATTTGGGATCAGCACATCAAGCAGATTGCGAACGCCTTCCCAGTCTCCTTTTTCATTAACGTAATGATGATGAAAAGCGCGGGCTTCTGCTTCGGTTTCACGACAAACAATATAGGCCTGGCCGAACACCTGTATGTCACGGTGGTAATCTTCACGGGCAATACGCTTGACCTCAGCCGCGATCTCGCCAGCGGATTCTATCGTCTGTGCGACAACAAAGTTCAGGTCCGCATGTTTGGCCGCGAAATGCTGTCCACGAGAGCTGTTACCCGCGCTCATGAGGACAGGACCGGGACGTTGTACTGGTTTGGGTTCTGAGTAGGCTCCTGGCGACTTAAAATAAGGCCCGTCATAATCAAATTCACCTTCCCTTGTCCACAATTCCTTACAGAGTGTTATCCAGTCCTCAGCCACATCGTATCGTTCGTCATGTTCGAGTTGCGGTGTACCAAACATGGCAATTTCTTTCTCATTCCAACCGGCGACAACGTTCAGGCAAAACCTGCCGCCAGAGATATGATCAATGGTGGCGACTTCTTTAGCCGCGCGTACAGGGTGGACTGTAGGTATGTGAAAGGTGGAAAAAATGCCGATGCGTTCGGTGACAGCAGCTAACCCTGCAGCCCACGTAAAAGGGTCAAAATTGCGATGGTTAAAGTTTATTTCACCACCCATGCCGCGCCACCTGGCAACAGGGATCATGGCTTCTATGCCTGCACGGTCAGCGGCCTGGGCAATATTAACGGACTCATCCCATTCCGCTTTAATCGTCGAGGGAACTGATGTCATCGAGCAGCCACCGGAAACATTGACACCAAACACGCCCAGCTTCAATTTGTTGGGGCTGTTTAGGACTGGATTGGTGCTCGTGCTTTGCTCAGGCATTTAGGACCCTTGTGTTTTACGAAGGATAAAAACATTTTTTGGGGCGCTCTGCAAAAAGTGCTGTCAAAGACTGCTTCAAGGTTTCTCCTCTAGCCCTGAGGGCCGGGTTGACTTAATGTCTGATGTCATAAAAAGCGTTGAAGACGTCTCCGTCAAACGGGATGACATTAAAACTCGACAGGCCTGCCGCCGCGGTCATTTCGCGGGCTTTTTCTTCATGAAACCCTAACGTACCGAGTCCAGCCCCGTCAGGTGTTGAAAGCCCCGCAGACATGCAGACCAGAACGGAAAACGAATAAGCCAACGTCGCCATCGGGTTATCTCGTCGGTTTTCTGCGAACGTGGGTAGTCCCTTGACATCAGCGCAGAGCCAAGCGCCGTCGGGTTTAAGTGAATCCTTGATTGCGGCAATGAGTTGAGCCGGATGCGTAGAATCGTGTACGACATCAAAGGTCGTAATGAAATCTATGGAGCCGTCCTCGGGAAGAGGATCAAAGTCGGGGTTGTGCAGTTTGATGTTAGTGACACCAGCTGCGGTAATGTTAGCCTGGGCTCTTTCAAGGGCGTGCAATGAAATGTCGTAGCCGACGAACTTGCTTGCCGGGAAGGCTTTAGCCATGGCAATGGTGGAGGTTGCTCCGCCGCAGCCGACGTCGGCAACACTCGCGCCCGCAGTGAGACGTTCAGTGATGCCGTCAAGGCGGGGCAGCAGTGCTGGAACCAGGTAGTCTGTCTGAAACTTTCGGCTCATTCTTTCGATACCGCAGGCGCAACCTTCTCCCTTGGCATCAAAACTTTGGCCCAGGCCGGAACGAAAACACTCAGGTAGGTGTTCCACCGTATCGAACATGGCAACGACAGATTGAATCATACCGCCCATGTATGCGGGGTGATCTTCTTGCGCAAGGACGGCTTTGCCTTCCTCGCTCAGGTAGAAGCTATCTTCTGCCTCGACATATTCTATCTGGCCAATGCAGGCTTGTTGGTATAACCATTCCCGGACCCAACGCTCTGAAAGGTGAGTCTCCTCGGCCAGCCCCCCACTTCGCATAGGGCCTTTTTCTGCTAACGACCGATACAGGCCCAGCTGATCGCCAATCATGGTCAGCGCACAGTTCAGTCCTCCTGTGACGCTGTTTGATACTTTGCCCGCGAAGGCTTGCAGTGCTTCTGGATTGCGGTCAGCCATAGTAGTCTTCTTCAGAGAGGTAGAATGACTTTACTATATGAGGAGAATTCAGCACACCGACTTTCGTCGCCGCAACGAGGCTCACTTGGACAGCAGCCCTTAGCGATAGCACCCCATAGCGATAGCACCGGTAAAGATCCAAGTGATCAACGGGCTGAGCTTAAGCGCCGCCAAACGGCTTTATAAGGATGAACTTTCCCCCGTTGCCGGGCTGCGCCATGACGAGCTTTGCGTCGAGGTGCATCCTAAAGAGTTATTCCAAATAGTTTGCCCTGATGCTGTCGAAGGCCTCGTCATTGATCCCGATACTCCGAAGATACTCAACAGGGCCGCCCCAACGTTCTTCGACGCCGTCCAGAAAATCACCGATAGCATCTAAGGGGACTCCCGCGGCATTCATCATGTCGTCGCGGCTCATGCCTTCCGGTAAACCAATATGCTGCTCTATGAAGTCAACTTGTCTTTCAACGTCGCGATTGGTGAGTTGGTAGTCCGCCTCGATCCATTTCCGTTCGACGCCGAGTACGGACAGCAGGAATGCCGTTGATACGCCGGTTCGGTCTTTACCAGCAGTACAGTGAAGTACCAGGGGGCCGGTTGATGCATCTGCAAAGAGCTCAAACAATTTGATCCAGGCGTCAGGGCCAAATTCGAGATAGCCAAGATATCTTTTTCCGGAGATGCCAGTGTCGCCAACAAGGCGACTTAGCGTGTCGGTGCCGCCGTCCGGTATCACTGGAATGTTGTGGTGTGCAGCGCCCATTTCTAAAAGCGGCCCTTTTCCCTGGTCAAGAATTTCTTCAGGTTTACGCAGGTCGATTTGGGTGCGAATGTTGAGTGTCCTTAGCGCGACGAGATCGGCTTCAGTCATCCGGTCCTGTCGACCGGCGCGATAATACCGGCCCCAGCGAACTGTTTTACCAATGGTTGACGGATAGCCACCAATGTCCCGAAAGTTAAAGCTGCCCGCGAAGGCATGATGGCGGTCCGAAAGATTGATCAACATGGTGTTTGGTGCCTGCAATAGGATGGCTCACGATACCATTCGCGCCGAAAAACGCCACACGCTGGTGACTTATATGCCGGCTAACTTAGCCAAATAAGTGTTTCTGGCGTTTGGAAAGAAACACTGTTCCGTGCATCAACGCGCCGTGCTGCAAGTGCGCCGTTCACCAGTGGCCAAAGAAAACGAAGTCAGTTTATACTGCATTCCAAATTCTAGAGACGCGGCACTGTTATGAGAGACGAGACCAAATTGATCCATTCCGGATACGTTACCGATCCCACCACACACGCGGTGGCTACCCCGATTTATCAGACAGTGGCCTACGAATTTGACAGTGCGCAGCACGGTGCGGACCTGTTTAACCTGACCGTTCCGGGCAATATCTATACGCGGATCATGAACCCGACTAACGATGTGCTGGAGCAACGAGTTGCCGACTTGGAGGGGGGTGTTGGCGCGTTGGTGGTTAGTGCCGGTAGCGCTGCTATTACTTACGCGATCCAGAACATTACTTCGATGGGTACCAATATTGTTGCAACGCCGCAGCTTTACGGCGGAACCTACACGCTGTTCGCACATATGCTACCAAACCAGGGGGTCGAAGTGCGCTTTGCTGAGAATGATTCAGCCGAGGCCATCGGCAGCCTGATCGATCACAATACGCGGGCGGTGTTCTGTGAATCTATTGGTAACCCGGCGGGGAATATCATTGATATTGAGGCTTTAGCGACCGTTGCCCACGAGCATGGTGTTCCTTTAATTGTGGATAACACCGTGGCCACGCCAATGCTGATCAAACCGATCAGCTATGGCGCAGATATTGTTGTACATTCCCTTACTAAGTATATGGGTGGTCACGGTAACTCTCTTGGGGGTGCCATTATTGATTCTGGGAATTTCCCTTGGGGTGAACATCCGGATCGGTTTCCGATGCTGACAAAACCGGAGCCGTCTTATCATGGTGTGGTTTACACAGAAGCAATGGGTGCGGCGGCTTACATTGGTCGAGCGCGTACGGTACCGCTTAGAAACACCGGTTCGACCCTTTCACCGTTTAACGCCTTCTTGTTGTTGCAGGGTCTTGAAACTTTGGCGCTTCGAATGGAGCGTCATTGCCAGAATGCTCATGCAGTGGCGAACTATCTGGAGGGTCATCCGAAGGTGACAAAAGTCAATTTTGCAGGCCTGGCGAGCGATCCCTATCACTCGCTTGCGCAAAAATACTGCAATGGAAACCCTGCCTCGTTGCTAACCTTTGAGATAAAGGGTGGGTTTGACGCTGCAGTAAAGTTTTATGATCAACTACAGCTGTTTAAGCGCCTGGTAAATATAGGTGATGCGAAATCACTGGCCTGCCATCCGGCTTCTACGACGCACCGCCAGATGACTGAAGCCGAGCAGGCTCAGGCAGGGGTCACCGCAGGCATGATGCGACTATGTGTTGGGATCGAACATGAAGAAGATGTTCTGGCGGATTTGGAGCAGGCGCTTGCCGTAGCCTGAGAATCAGCGGGGTATAGGCAGGCCCCGCGCCTAGTGCGTCTAGTAGTTCGGAGTGGATCGCCTGGCCCAAGGTTGCTGGGCCTGGATCCTGGGATCAGTCATCTGCAGGTTTAGCGGCCTTGGCCCTAATGGCGCGGGGATCGTATTGCCAGTCTCCGTCATATCGGGGTGCGTAAGTTTCATAGGCCTTCATCATTTCGTCGTAGCGCTGCTTAATCCAAACCACATTATAAGGATGTGAGACGACATAGTATTCGCCGGCAAGAATTTGCGGCCAGGCGATCGTGATGTAATCTTCGACGTCCATAGGTATATCTCCAGCTGCCGCAGTCATTTCTGATTGCACGAAACCAGGGCAGATGAAGGAAACGTCAATGAAGTCAGGGACTTCTTCGCGCAGGGCATCGGTCATGGAATGGAGGCCGTGCTTGGCACTTTCGTAGGCGAACATGCCAGGCACAATGTTGAAGAAGGCATTTTCCGAGCCAATATTGTAGATCGCTGAAGGTGTTCCCCTCGTGATGAAACGCTTGCCGAAAATCGAGGCGCCGTTCCATACGCCCATGTAGTTCACGTTCATGATTTGAAGCAATTGGTCCCTGTCGGCGTCAATCACCGTGGACGGGGGAATTAGTACCCCTGCATTGTTCATGATGACATCGGCGCCGCCAAAACGTTCTTCTGCAAAGTCGGCTAGTGCCTCTACCTGGGCATAGTCACCGACATCGCAGACGAACCCGGCCGCGTCCACGGTCAAGTCTTTCAGAGCCACCACGGCAGCATCGAGTTTATCCTGCCGGCGTCCGGCAATAACGACGCTTGCGCCCGCAGCGCCGAAACGTTTGGCGAAGGAGAAGCCGATACCAGTAGCACCTCCTGTAATGACGACGACTTTATTGCTGAAGTCCTTCAAGGCATTTTCTCCACGTGTGTACATTGATGTTTGACTTAAAGCCTAGCGCAACCGGCATGGCACTAACAGCGAGAGAGTGTCTGTTCTCATTGAATTTACCGGTTATTTCAGGAAGACGGAGTAGTCGTTCCGGACCCTTTTGCCGGAAGGTTGTTTCAACGGCTCTTTTCTATCCATTGAATCTTGGTTAGTCTAGCGACATATCAAACGGAGAATGGAAATGGCTTCTCAGCATCAAGCTGATTACGACGTAATAGCAGTAGGCGCCGGTTTTGCCGGTTTAGGCTTGATTCACCACATGCGTGAAGCAGGGTTATCGATCCAAGTATTCGATAAGGCCTCTGACATTGGCGGCACGTGGGCCTGGAACCACTATCCTGGCGCTGCCAGCGACAGTGAGTGCTACTACTACTGCCTGACATTTTCTAAGGAAATCCTGCAGGAGTGGAAGTGGTCAGTGCGCTACCCCGGTTGGGAAGAAAACCTTAGGTACATGCATTTCGTCGCAGATAAATGCGATTTGTGGCCGCACATTCAGTTGAATACCGAGATTACCAGCGCTGACTTTCAGGAGGACAGAGGCTTATGGCTGGTTAAAACCGGGGCAGGTGAAGAATTTACCTGTAAGTACTTTGTTAGTGCCATGGGCATGATCTCTGAACCGGTGATACCAAAATTCAAGGGTATGGAAAATTTCAAGGGCACCTGTTTTCATTCCGCACGCTGGCCGGAAGGGTTGGATTACGCGGGCAAACGGATTGGTATTATTGGTGCGGGTTCAACGACAGTGCAAATGTTGCCTGTGACCGCTGAAACAGCAGAGAGCGTGACGGTTTTCCAACGTACCGCAAACTTTATTATGCCCGCGGTACAGAAACCGATGACGCCTGAATGGGATAAAGAAATTAAGGAAAACTACGATGACATTATTGCCAAGTGCCGCAATCATGTTTTTGGGATGGCGTTCGACAGTCCTGTAGGACGGACGATAGCCGATACATCGCCAGAGGAAGTGCAGAAGGTTCTGGAAGAGCACTGGCCTCGGGGCAGCTTTCGGTTTGTCTTCGAGACCTTTGATGATTTGCTAGGAGACCCGGAATCCAACAAGGTCGCGGGCGATTTCGTCATCAAAAAAATGAAAGAGAGGGTCAACGACCCTGAGATTGCGGAAATGCTAACGCCCAAAGGTTACCCGTTCTTTGCCAAACGGCCGCCACTTGATCACAATTACTTCGAGGCTTACAACCGCGACAACGTCAAACTGGTGGACATCAACGAGCGCGAACCCATTGTCGAGTTGACGGAAACCGGCGTTCGGACCACAGAGAATGAATACGATTTTGACATCATAGTGCTGGCAACCGGTTTTCAGGCGTATACAGGTGCGCAGGAAGCACTGCCGATTCGTGGGCGTAATGGTCTGTTGCTCCGAGACAAATGGGATACGGTGTCTAGCTCCATCATGGGTGTGTTTGTTGCCGAGTTCCCCAATCTGTTTATGATTACCGGCCCGCAGGCGCCATTTGCCAATTTGCCGACCTCGATTGAGCAAAATATTACGTATATCGTTGACTGTGTTAAGAAGATGGAAAGCGAGGGACATGATCTCTGTGAACCACTGCAAAAGGCGGAAGACGATTGGGTGCAGCACGTTGCCGAGGTTCACGCGCAAACACTGATGGCTCAGGGCGATAAAGTCCATTCCTGGATGATGGGCGCCAACATAGAGGATAGGGCCCCAAGGGTGCTCATCTACTTTGGCGGCGCCAACGTCTACTACGACCTGATGCGCACCTCGGTAGATGCGGGGTTTCCGGAAGTGGAGTTTGAAAATCTAGCGTCTTGAAATCTAAACTCTATGGACTGGTCGAGACATGTTTTGCGGTTATTGTCTAGGTCACCATAGAGTCGGTTAGCCTGACGACCACACGCTAGTAGGCGCCGTTTTTTCACATTGCTTAAAGGGTACGGATGGGGTTCTTGCCATCCCATCCTTCGGATGCTGATTTAACTCGGTTGAACAACTCGTAGATGGCAGGCGGAAACTCTCCAACCTCAATTAACGGCCATCGTTGCCCGACACCGCGCAGGTATAGGACGTGCCCTTCGGGCTCTAGCGCCAGTTCAGCAAGTGTTTCGAATTTGGTGGCATCAATGCCGTTCCGGAACTCGTTCATGTCTTTAACGGTTACGCACATATGATGCAGAAGGCCATCATGTCCGTCATCTAGAAACTCCTTATAGATGCTTGGGTTATCAGATGTAGGTGTCACCAATTCAATTTGATTGTCACCCCAATAAGCCAGAGCAACCGAGTATTCTGGCGTCGCGGGAGCATTACGATAAAAGGCCTTTTTGTAAGTCGCGTTATTGATCTTATAAAACGGTCCCACACCCATGACTTCTATCCAGTAGGTCAGTGCGGCGTTCATGTCCCGCACGACGAAGGCGTGCTGGATAACCGGTCCAAATCCAGATGAATTCATAGTGGGTTTCCCCCGGGTGATTGTAACGAGAGTAGACAATCTTATGAATATAAGCAATGTTGCCAAACAGTAACTGGCGGAGAATCGAGGGCTGTTTTATGATGCTTGGACACCGATTTTACGGCGTGCTAATTGAGTAAAAAAAAGCGAGTGATAATGTTAAATTTTCTTGGAGGCGGGGTATGACATCTGAAAAAGAGGATGAGTATGTTGACAACTACGCTGACGTGACGGTTTACGCATTGACAGACGAAAGAGAGGAGATGCTGCTCAAAAAGCAGACTGAATGCACCTTTATGTGGACTAACTCGCAGGCTGAGCCGGTTGGTGTCATCATGAATTTCGTCTGGCGAAAAGGCAGCATCTGGTTAACAGCGACAAAGCAGCGCGCACGCATTTCTGCAATCAGGGCCAGACCAAGAGTGGCCGTTGCCATTACCAGTCGCGGAACAAATATTGGAATCAGTCAGGCCATTACCTATAAGGGCACAGCGGTGCTGCATGAAGATGCAGAGACCAATGCTTGGATGAATACAGAGCTTGCCAATGCAGTGCGTCCCGCAGGTTCTACCGAAGCCGCGAGTTTCGCGCAACACTTGGCAAATTCGCCGGGACGCTTAGCCATAGAAGTGATTCCAGATAAAAAAATTAGCTTCGACAGCTATTCTTTGTTCAAAAACTCACCGACGGGTATGAGTAAAAGCATGTTGGATTAATCTTAGCTAAAAAATAGTAGGTGAGGGCGCGCGGTATGACAAAAAAGGATAGTAAATTGGATGAAGAACTGCCGTTAGGTCGTAGTCCGGGACCAAGCTGGCAGGACCTGCTCGAGACAGATTCGCGCGCTGTGCCTGACTATCTGAGGGCAGAATCCCCCTATCTAAATGGCCTTGATGATATTCCAAAAAGCCGTTATCTGAGCCGTGACTGGCATGAACTCGAAAAAGAGAGGTTGTGGAGTCGCGTCTGGCAGTTCGCGTGTCGCGAGGAGCACCTTCCTCACGTCGGGAGCTACATTGTTTACGATATTGCCGATCAGTCATATCTTGTTGTGCGAGTGAGTGACACTGAGATCAAGGCCTACCCCAACGCCTGTTTGCATCGGGGGCGACTGCTTAAGACCTATGATGGCCGTTGTAGTGAATTTCGTTGTCCATTCCATGGTTTTACGTGGCGCCTTGATGGAGAACTCAAGCAGATCCCGGCTGAGTGGGATTTTCCACAAGCGGCTGAGCGCGACCTCTCGTTGCCTGAGGTGAAGGTGGGTTGCTGGGCGGGCTTCGTTTTCATTAACCCGGACACTGATTGTGAACCCTTAGAGGAATTTCTAGGTCCTGATATTCAGCAGCACTTCGAACGCTGGGACTTCGACAACAGGTATTTGGCAGCGCATGTGTCACGTACCATCCGCTGTAATTGGAAGATTGCCAACGAAGCCTTCACTGAGGGCTATCATGTTGGTGCCACTCACCCGCAGGCTGTCACCTACACGGGCGACCCCCAGAGTCAGATTGATTTTTGGGGCAATACTGCAAGAGAACTGTCGCCTAAAGGTATCCCCAACCCTTTGCTTAACTACACCCCTACAGAAGAAGAAATGTTGCGCGATGCGTTGGATGTTCGTGTTGGCGAACCACTGCCCGTGTCCTTTGAGCAGGGTGATACGTTACGTGGCGTATTATCGGCATCTGGTCGTGAAAGGTTTCGTGAAAGTTTTGGCGATCGAGTCGATGAAATCACCGATGCCGAGTTTTTGGATGCCTGGAATTACATGGTGTTCCCCAACTTTCATCCGTGGGGCGCCTTTAATCGAATTGTTTACCGGTTTCGACCTAACGGTGATGATCATGAAACCTGCGTTTTTGAAATTATGTACCTAGCGCCATTTGCCGGGGAACGACCACCGCCTGCTGAGGTAGTGCATCTAGGGCCGGATGATCCCTGGACCGATGCTGAAGCGCTTGAGAAGCTAGGCATGGTTGTAGAGCAGGATACTTTCAACATGGAGCGTGTGCATCAAGGGCTAAAAGTTTTGCGCCGTGATGGAATTATGTTGAGCCGTTACCAGGAAGCGTTGATTCGTTGGCGCCACGATCTAATTGAAGCCTATATAGCGCGGGGACCTGTGCAGTTATGAGGCGACAAAATGAACTGCAAGGAGGTATTCGGCATGGATTTAGTGGTGCGGTATACACGTCGGATGGGCCTGGCCGCGTCAGAGTAACCAGGCCTGACGGTGCGGTGGGCCTGTTCGATGGCACTGGCCGTTGGATAGAAGGCGAAGTCTATGACGTTGACCCTGAAATGTGTGTCTGGATGAGTATTAACCGTGCGACGGTAAGTCACCGACTGAGTTCGCAAGAGCCCACCTACGGGAGCATCCACCTACGGGAGAACCCACGAGAGTGATAAATAATTTCTACAGGACGACAACGGGAGCGATTAGTGGTTGATGATTCTGAGATCAATGGTTCTGAGACCGATGCTTCTGAGACCGATGGTTCTGAGGCGGGTAGCGAAGCAACTGAAATTTTGGTGGCTGAAAGTTTAGTGACTGAAGATATGCGGAGCATCGTAGGTGCGGTCATGCGCGAATCCGTGTCCCACCCGGTGACCATTGCTGATATCCGTAAGTGGGCCATCGCTGTTTATTATCCTGAGCCCCCGCCACGACAATTTTGGGACGAGGACTATGCCGCTACGACTCAGCATGGCTGCATCGTCGCGCCTGAAGAATTCAATCCATTTGCTTGGAGTACAGCGAAGCCGTTGCTGACCGATCCTAAAGTTTCCCAAACCGCTTTCAGTGAAGATGAACTCGGCATAAAACCACCTGAATACAAAGCAATGTTACTCAGTGAAATTCGAGAGCAGCATGGGCGAGTTCGGATTCGTGCCGGTGATGTTATTCGTTCGGTTGTTCGCATCAGTGATTATTTTGAGCGCGATGGAAGAATGGGACGGATGCTCTACACGACGCTGTCTAACGAATGGCACAACCAATCTGACGAATGGATCCGCACCACGGATTCGGTGTTTGTCAGATACTGATACCGCGCTTAGAAAACCAACAGCGTGGGAAAACTAGTGTTTAGAAAACATCGGGTTTGGAGGCGTAATATGACATCCATTGATAAACTAGGCGTGGGCTTACAGTTGCCCGCGTTTGAGCGCAAAGGCACCATAGAGCATTGGAATCGGTTTGCTGCAGTTAATGATGAATTTGCTCCGCACCATTGGGATTATGCTGTGGCAGAGGCAGAGGGGTTCCCCGCACCCTTTGCCATGGCGCCGCTTCAGTTGGCATTTTTCCACGCCATGTTAAGAGATTGGATAGGTGACAATGGCCGCATTGTTTCCGTGTCGGCGAAGCTTAGGGGCCCTTTTTTTAAGGATCAACTGTTAACAGCCAGCGGCAAAGTCATTGCGCTAGGTCAGGTTGAGGATGAAATGATCGTTGACCTGGAGCTCACCCAGATCGATGAGACCGAACGAGCGATAGCGATTGGCTCGGCAAGCATTGCATTGAAGATGCTCGACTGAGAATACCTGTTAGAAAACACCCTGAAAGCTATCGCCACGGAACAATTTATGCAGAGCAGGCATTTGTTAACCAGAGGCTTGGCTGACTATTTTGTTGGCCAGAAATGTCTAGTCTGGGTCTTTACCACCGCTCAGTGGCGCCCTGACCAGAGACGATGACCAGAGACGATGACTAGAGACCATGGCTACTGCCTAATCTGCAGCGAAGGAGACTGTTTATTCTTGGGCCAGAACTGCAGCAGGAACTTGGCGGAATGATAAAATTCGAGTGAATGCCGTTCTTTCAGCAATGGCGACGCCGATGTACATTGAAGGAACGTTTAACCTGAAAGAAGAGCAGGAAGCAGCTAGCTTCTGGCAACACCATCAGTCTATTGCGATGGGTCAGAAGTAGGGTGACCCCAACGAAGATTTGGGTCCGGTGATGGTGTTTCTCGCTAGTGATGGATCCCGCGATACTACCCGGCAGATAATCCCCGTCGACGGTGGGCAAACAAACGTAAAGTACGGATCTAGCATTCTATAAAGAGTTCATAAAGCAGCTCTTTGTTGGATGTGTAATGATGCGTTGGGTGTTGATGTTTTGGTTCAACCTCACGATCGGTGCGTGGCTGGTCAGGCGTGGTTTAACCAACTCATCCTGAACGGGTCTAATGGTGACTCAATCCAGCATTGTTGTTTAAAACTGAAATAAGGCTAACCGAGTGGTTTATTCTGCGCGCTCATTAGCCGAAACCAATTGCATTTTTAGTGTCTCCCCCCCGAACTCTATAACATCACCATTAACAATTTTTTTCCGCCGGCGGGTCTCAATTTGACCATTAACGGTGACTTGTCCGTCATCAATGAGTAATTTGGCTTCGCCACCGGTTGTTACCAATCCTTCGAATTTCAGGATCTTGTAGAGCTCAACTGGCTCCTGTGTGATGTCAACTTTTCGCATCGCTGGTTACCCGTGGGTTTCGATTTTATTAGTGGGTCATATAATTTGGAATGAGCAGTCGGGACAAGGTGGTAAATTCAAGAAGAGTAAGGGCCTTTCCTATGACGAGAGGGCAGTGTAACCGAACCCGCACATACCCGGCACTTTTCAAGTACGCTTGTCGCCAAGCGGCGCGATTTATTCGCCAACAAGTCGAATAAAGGTAAGAGAAATAGAGGCTTAACTTAAAGTAGGAGCCTGGTGTTTCACTTGATCGAAATGTGAAAATCTCGGAAGTCGATCACGGACTGAATCAAGGTTGAACTTGCGACTACGATGACGCCGTTATTTCAGGTTGTTTGTGCCGTGCCTTGCGTATCTAGGCGTAATGTCATGTCGTAGATTTTCCAGCCATCAGGGGTTCTTCGTGTTTTCGAAATATAGGTGCCTAAAAAGTAGTAGACCGTTAAATCTGGGTTCTTGTGCCAGGCATTCAGATAACTTTCTATCTGTGCTTCATCGCCATTAACCTCAGTAAGCTGGGTGCCTATCAAATGCTGAGTGCCTGTATAGTCATTCAGTGCGCTGCGACAAACGTCAGCCCAAGCATCAGGGCCTTTAGCGACTAAGGGTTCATCTCCGGTATTTGCTGTGCGGATATCAACATCGTCTGTATAGATGCGACGGTAGATGTCTCTGCCCTCTTCAAATGCTTCTTCGGTCCCAAGACCAATCAAGTCCGTGGCCTTGGCATAAAGTCGTTGCAAGGTTTCAATGTCGTGCTTGTCAGCAACGATAGCTAATCGATTTTCAGACATGGTACCTACTCTTATTTATTATCTAAGAGGCAAAGATTAACAAACTCTTGACCGAATGCCTAAGGGGTGGCGTCGCGTGAATGCGTCTGAGTAACGACTGCCGAGCCCATATTTTTTCTCATCAAGTTGTTTTCCCTGGGTGGGTTGAGACGAGATCACGCGGGGGTAAGTGAAACCGAGTTCACTGATCGCTGGCCAATATTGAAAAGGCTCGTTCAAGCTCCTCATGGCGTCGGTCAATGTCTGATTTGATGTAAGACTGGGTGGGTATGTAAAATTGTCCTTGCTTCAACCCCTGGAGCGCGCGTCGGGCGCACTGCTGGGTCGAGATCATGCGTTCTCGGAGTAGAGTTTCTACTTCTTTGGTGAATTTCTGCCGAATCTGATGGTGTGCAGGATCTGTTTCTAGGATTTTGAGGCTAGCCTCCAGACTTTCTGTCAGAACGGGGCCTGGCATCAATAAGCTAACGGACATGTTGGTCTGCTCAAGGTCGGCTCTTAGCCATTCTGCCAATGCAAGTAGTGCATGTTTGGTCGCACTATAGAAACCAAAGTTCAGTCCTTCGTTACCGGCAGGTAATCCGACGGAGTGCTCCGACCCTGTAAACATAATATGACCAGGGCGGCCAAGCGCGATCATCCTGGGAATGTAACTCTGCGCTAGGTGAACGGCCGAATTGTAGTTTGTTGAGAAGATGTCGGTTACATCTTCTATCGAGGCTTCCAGCGTGCTGGCGCCGAAACCGCGACCGGCGTTACTGAACACCACATCTATTGGGCCTTCATTAGCCCAGACGTCTTCCATAAGCTGGTCTACTGCTAGGCGGTCGGTACCATCACAGCGTATGGCTCTGATTGATCCCAGACCGGATAGTTCCGCCTCGGTTTCTTTGCCGACGTCAATATTCAAGTTGGTGATAACAACCTGCGCACCCTCTTCCAGACAAGCCCTCGCGATGCCTTTGCCGATGCCTCTAGCGCCCCCGGTGATCAGGACTGTCTTGCGATCCAGTGAAGTTATTGTCATATTTTATTGATTGACGCCATGCAAAGGTTTCTGGTTAATGTTGCTTAAGACTGCTGCCAAAAAATATTTCTTCGAACTCTTCGCGTGAGTTGACGCGTGGGAAGGCGATATCAGGTACTGGTTTACCCAAAAACTGACAAAGCGGTTCCCATCCCTCACGGACGTTGTAGATTAGCAATCGCGCCGGGTCGATAGCCTCCATGACTTCTTTCGTGTGCTGGTTAAACATTCTGATGGCGTGTTCAGCATCATCAATATTTCCGCGAAAAGCGGCTTTAACCACGAGTTCAGCACCCAGGTTTTTTGGCTGACCGGCTTTGCTGGCCTGCATCCTTTTTCGTATCACTCTAAGTGTTGTTGCAGACATGCTTTCAAACCACTCGAGGGGATCCCTAACGCTTAGTAGGACTTTTGCTTTTGGGTAGTAGTCTGCCAATGCCTGATAAAAGTGGCAGGCGGGCCAGTCGACTGTGGCTTCATACCCATCGAATAAGCTCTCCCAGTTAACGGTTTTTGCTTCAATTGCCTGTAACCATTTTTCTGGTTCGCCTGGATTTCGTATGACTTCAATCATGTGATGACATTTGTTGTAGCCTAATGTTTCTAACGCTGACTTCAGGGAAAGCGTACCTGTGCGACCGTAGCCGGCACCGATCAGTGAAATAGTCATTACCAACTCCTAAATTCGCCATAGTAGTATAACTTTCCCACTGGGGTTACTTAACTAACATTGATGGCTATCGCCAACGGGGCATGCCGATCTTGCAGCGGTTTTTTTGGCCAACCAGCTTCCGGCCGGCTAGTGGTTGAAATGAACCAAGGTATCATTAGTCCAGTTATAGGACGCTCAAGATTAGCCTGTGGCGACTTCATCAGAATATTCTCAGCATTTTGGTTTTTTAGCAAACGGCTGATTTTTAGCGTTCTACTTAAACGTTCTACTTAAACTTAACGGCACAACAACAAGGCTAATTCTATGAAACTCTATGAATCCCGTTCACCTAATGCCCGCCGGGTGAACCTGTTCCTTGCAGAAAAAGGTGCTGACCTGCCGCGAGAGGACGTGAATATTCAATCCGGCGAAAACCTGATGGCCGAGCATAAAACCCGTAACCCAATGGGCCGCGTCCCCGTGTTGGAGTTGGATAACGGTGAGTACCTGTCAGAGTCAGTAGCCATCTGCCGGTATCTTGAAGGATTACATCCTAATCCTAACCTTTTCGGTGAAACGCCTGAGGCCATGGCTACTGTTGAAATGTGGAATCGTCGCGCCGAGCAGAACTACTTCCTAGAACTTACCGGTGCGTTCCGCAATATTAGCGGTTTTTTTAAGGACCGCGAAACGCCGGTGGTGGAGTGGGGAGAGCAATGCGTAGGCCGAGCGGTAAGCAGTCTCGCTATTTTTGATGATCACTTAAATGAGCATGAATATTTGGCGTTGGATCGTTTTAGCATCGCTGATATCACCTTTGGCGTTGCCTTAGACTTTACCTCGCTAGTGCGTAAGCTCACGGGTAAGCCATTTCTGTTTCCGGCGAACGTAAAAGCTTACCAAGACCGGCTCCGGTCTCGGTCTACTTGGGCTACCCAATAGTTCATCTGGGTTGACAACACAGGTTGCTAAAGGCGCCGTAAGCACCACCACCGCGAACATGCCATGGATCTGCAGCGCTGGGGGGAAGGTATGGTTCTAATCATGTGATGATATTCGGGGTAAGCCGGTTTCTTCAGGGTCTTTACTATTTGTCGCTAATGGTGCTTGATGTTCGTGATATTTCACTTAAAAAGGTATGGCTATGGGATCTGGTTTTGCGCAACTCGACAGAATTACCGCCGATATTCAGGCGAATGACCTTGAATGGGTAGAAGTGGCTGAAGGATCGTACTTTAAGGCGCTAACGGTTCATGTGCCCACCAACACAGTGGCCTACGCCTTTCGTATGGATCCGGGTGCGCCTGACTTTCCGTCGCACTTTCACATCTGCCGGGCGATGTCGTTTACGACCAAGGGCTGGTTTGGCTACCGCGAGGGTACCAATCGTGTTGACAACGGCATGTTTTCCTACGAGGCGCCAGGATCATTTCATACGCCGTTCAGCGACTGCCCGGAAGGCTTTGAGGCGCGTGGTATTTTCGAGAGTGACAGCGAGGTTCTTTTGCAAAATCACGTTGAGCCGAATCCAAACAGTGAAATCCTGGGTCTCTTCACTGTTCAGGATTTTCTGGACATTGCCAGTCCGGAAACGCATGTTGTTCATGCGGATGGGCGCATCACAGGCGACCCCCATTTCAAATATGATTTTTCCGGAGGTGTTGGAAATTCATAAGTGGGTAAAGAGAAAGAGGTCGAGATTGACAGATATAGTGATGAAAGATTTGTCAGCTTCGATGAAGCGTTTGAAAAAAGCCACTGGACTTGCCGACGTTGGCGATAGTTTTCGGTCACAATCAAGGGGAAGTATATTGAGGGCATCTTGCTCAGGACTAGTTCAATAATTGACAGTCTTATAAGTGAAACCATTTTAGAAAAAATAAAATTGATGATGTATTCCGGTGACAGGCTAAAAAAGAAGAAAATCCTGTGCCGAAGATGACGGTTTCAAAAGACTAATCATCGTCTTGCATGGTGATTTGGACGCTTCCTTCAGAGACGACTTGTTGGACAATAATTTGTAAACGCAACTCGTGTCAAAGACCCTTTGGTATTTTTTTCCACGATGTTGGCCTAGTGAATCGAGCGGGTTCTCAGTTTTGTCGTCTGGTCATTTCGGTGGATCGCACCAGCGGGGACGCTCCGGATAGCAGTGTGTACTCGATCTCAGGATCACTGGGTCTGTGAGGGTTCCTGCTCCTATGTGATTAGGAAAGGTCCTCATTTCATGCGTTCCCGTACACATAAATGTTCACCTGACGCGAATCACCCTGTATCTTTATAGGACTCACTTAAAGGAATAGTCCCGTGAATCAAGTTGTTTTTGTGACAGGTAGCGCCGTCGGTATTGGCCGCGAGGTAGCAATAAGCTGGGCAAAAGAATCCGCAACGATTATCGCGTTGGATATAGATGCGGTCGAGAACAAGATGACACACTCGCAGGTTGAATCAGCCGGCGGCACCTGCCTTAGTTATACCTGCGATATCGGAGACCGGGACGCTGTGCGAGCTGTTTTTGATGATCTAAATGGCAAAATCAATCATATTGACCTGCTCGTGAATAACGCTGCGGTGTACGGTGATACCAAATTGACCTCCGGCGATTGGGACACCCAAACCCGAGCGTTCGATAATGCGATGGGTTCGTGCGCGATGGGTGCCTTTTACTGTACGGCGGCAGCGGTGCCCCTGCTGGAAAAGTCCGGGACGTCAAATATCATTAATATTCTGACGGACCACGTTCGCCCAGGGTTTTACCTGACGGGCGGGCCGGCAACAGGATACGATTGCGCGAAGTTTGCACTTTGGCGGTTAACGGAAAGCTGGGCAGAGGAACTCAAAGAAATGGGTGTTCGTGTTAATGGGCTTTGCTTTGGCGCGACCGATACGCCGATGCTCCGCGAATTCGCGCCTCAGATGGTCGAAAATGGGATGAAAGTGGAAGATCTCGATCTGGCTATTCGTCATGTCATCAATCAGGGCCCTGATGGTGATACAGGCGCCAGTTACGATTTTGGTATGGGCCCCACGCCCAGAGTCACCAGCTTGGAACAAATTGACGCGATCAGAAAGTAACGCGCTGCCGAGACATATGGGTGCTCACGTCCGCGAAGTGAGCGTCAAAAACGGTTAGCTGAACCTGAACTATTACCGAAAACCGGCATAGAGTAATGCTTGGTCTGATTCGATTGGTCGTCTGATTTTCTCGGGTGTCAGTGCCGGGGGTCCCATAATCTTCGGTCGGTATCTTTGGCATAGCCTTTCCCATCTGGATAGGTAATGAGTTCCATCTGCATGCCCCACGGGGTCAGAAAATAGCAAGATCGGAGTCCCGCCTCCGGGCCGTCTTTTATGGTGGGGCCGCCGCCTCCAGGCATAAGTCTGACCTTGTGTGCCTTCAAATAATCCATGGCGGCGTCTATGTCATCGACATAGAGCGCAATATGGTGCCCGCCCCAATCACTGTTTTTTGGCATTTCACGTCGCTGGTCAGGACTTTCATATTCGAAAAGCTCAATGTTTGTATTAGAGCCACAACGAAATTGTTTGACACGTCGGATCACCGCTCGTGGATTGACGTTCAGCATGTCGAGCATGAAGTTATCCTCCTTTGATTCAAAAGGGCCCATTTCATAGAACGGTTCTAAACCCAGGACATCGGTAAAAAAATCGACCGCTTCGTCAAAGTCTGGTGCTGTAATGCCTAGATGATCGGTGCCGCGTAATCCGGGTAATCCTTTCGAGTGAGTCATGTGCGTTTTCTGGATGGCTGATGTTCCGGTACTTTACACCGTGGATAAATCCGATGACAATTATCGAGAGGTGATGTGTTATGTCTGAAGAATTAGTATCAAAACCCGGTGATGCACGATGTCCAGGTGTCAGTGTTCAGGACTTGTTGGACGAGGATTCTCGGGATGTCCCCAGTTACCTGAGAAAGCAAAGTTATGAGTTTTTAGGTGATGAAGACATTCCTTTCGAGCGTTATACCACGAAAGAATATTTTGAGAAGGAAGTAGAAAACCTGTGGTCAAGAACTTGGCAGTGGGCTTGCCGTGAAGAACATATCCCAGAGCCGGGTGATTACTATGTCTATGACATAGGACCATATTCAGTGATTGTAATGCGTACAGACAGCGGCGAAATTAATGCCTATCGCAACTCCTGTATGCATCGAGGGACCAAACTAAAACCGTCATTTAGTTCAGGCAGAAGCCAATCGATTCGTTGTCCTTATCATGGTTGGGACTGGCATCTGGATGGGCGTATAAAAAGCTTGCCTTGTGAATGGGATTTTCCACACGTAGACAAAGCGAAGATAGATCTTTCCAAGGTTCATTGCGATGTGTGGGGAGGGTTTGTTTTTATTAACCTGGAAGCTGAGCCGCTGTCGCTGCTCGATTATTTGAATCCTTTGCCCGAGCACATCCAGAGTAAAGTCTTTGAAGATCGGTACATCGCGCAACACATTGAAAAAGAACTTAACTGTAATTGGAAGATTGCGTCGGAGGCTTTTCTAGAGGCCTATCATGTGATGGAAACTCATAGTCAGCTAATGCGTACTAATGGTGATGCAAATACCCAGTATGATATTTATGGCGACCACGTCAGTCGGCTGATCAATGTGGCGGGAATACCCAGCGCCTTCTGCGAGGAAGAACCCTCTGAACAACAGATTCTTGATATGTTTCTAGTGGGAGATCGCGATGATGTGGCGGATGAACTGGTGGTGCCTAAAGGCGGAACAGCGCGAAGGGTAATGGCGGAGCAGTTCCGTCAGAGCATGGCTGAATCCGGCCAAGATATTTCGCAAGTGAGTGACTCGGAGATCGTAGACTCGATAGCGTATTTCGTGTTCCCAAACCAACAGTTTTTTTCAGGGGTTTCTTTCCCAATAGTTTATCGATTTCGGCCTTTGGGCATGGCTCACGATAAAGCACTCTTCGATCTGATCCTGCTGAAACCTCGCCCGGTGGGTGAGTTTGTCGAGCCTGCGGAGCCCGTCCGGCTGAAGGTAGAAGAATCCTATACGACTGTGCCTGGGATGGACCCCTATGTCGGACATGTATTCGATCAGGATACCGGTAACATGCAGGCAGCTCAGGAGGGCGCCGCCACGGCCGGTAAATCGGGCGCGACGCTGGCTAACTATCAGGAAGTTCGCGTCAGGCATTTTCACCAGACCTTAACGAAATATCTGGAGGAAAGATCATGAAGACTCTTGTTGTTGCGGGGTCAGCCAGAGGTATTGGTTGTGTATTGGCGAGATATTACTCCGAAGCAGGCTAACGGGTTTTTGCAACAGCCCGCAATTCTTCGAAAGCTGGTCAGTTAAATGTAAATTTGCCGTATCGATGGGTAATTGGACTGTCCCTAAGATGAACGTGGCATATTCACGCATGGTAGATCACGAGCCGTTTCTATTGATCCTGGCTCTTTACTCTTACCCCATAACTCTGGCACCTTAGCAGTGTCTATGAATACAGGTAGGTCAATATGAACGCAGGTTATAACCCCGATTTTAACCCCACTGGCCTTGAAGGCGGCGTGGATACTAATGACATCCCATGGATGAGCCTGCCTCAAGCGCCAGGGATGTCGATAAAACCACTGCGGGCCAGTGGCGAAAGCGGCATGTTCAGTGCGGTGATTCAGGTAAAGGGCGGGACGGAGTTAAAGAATCTCGTGTACTTGGGTGCAATGGATATGCTTGTGCTTTCTGGCACGCTGAATTACCCGGATGGTCCTATGGCGGGAACTTTGGAACCAGGGACCTGGGGTTATATCCCCGCGAATGCGAAAGTAGACAGGTTTGTCGCCACCGAGGATGTTGAGTTTCTGGGTAACTTTTATGGTGCTCTGGCCTTTCTTAACGAAAAAGGTGGTGTCTACAGTATTTTGACCGCGCTTGACTTGGCGGCAGCGGCTAAGGAGCGGGGTGTAACGTTAGTTCCTAATACATTGGCCGAGTGCATGCAGGAAAGACCGGCAGCTTATCAGGGGCAGGCAGAACCCTTAGCGATTGCTGGGACGGATACCAAGGCGCTCGTGTCAGAGGCAGAGAATATTGCAGATGTAGGCCGCAGTGTGCACCCACATTTTGTGGACACTCGGGCTATCCCCTGGATCGAAAACCCTTCAGTTCCGGATATGGGATTAAAGGTGCTAAGAGTCAGTGAAGAGACCGGTATTACCTCGCTGATCGTAAGACATAACGGCGTTGCGGGGCCTCACTATCATTTGGGCGCGGCGGACTTCATGGTGCTTAACGGTCGTATTGGCTATCGGGCTGGCCCGCCAGAAGGATATGGTCCTGGTGTTTGGTTTTACGAGCCGGCCGGTGCGCGTCATGAAGAAACCCAGCGTGTTAGCGATGAAGATCTAATCTACACGGCGAATGTCTACGGCCCTTTGCAGTTTGATGAAGGTCCCGGCACGCCGATCGTCGAAGTTCTGTCGTGGATGCAATATAAGGAGCTGTCGATTGCGGCAGGTGTTGATCTGGTCCACAACACTTTTGAAGGTGATTCATCACTGATGGCCTGGGCACCCATTGGGGCTGCAGCGAGCTAGTAAAGCACTGCTCATCGAGTAAGAGAAAAGATAATCCTGCGTTTTCGGTAGACAATTCATCTGTTCGAAGAGATTCGGATGAAACCTCCGTCGAGGTAAAATTGGCATGGGGCTCTCTTTCCCTTTTAAACATCAGTAAGAATGAAGCAGAGGCGATCATGAAAGTATTGTTAGCGATTGTTGCATTAAGCCTGTTGCCCAAGATTGTAAATGCAGCGGAGCTTTATAGGGAGGAAGTGCTGACCTTGGAGCAAGCGCAAGACCTGATTGCTGGTTGCGAGTCCTATTCTGTTAAGCACGAACTCGCGCCACTTTCGATGGCTGTTTATGATGCCTCCGGGAATTTGAAATTCTTCGCCCGTCAGGATGGTGCAGTGTTCGTCACTGTCGAATTTGCACACATTAAGGGTCGTACAGCTGCGGTGTCTGCTTTGGCTACCAGCGAGCTTGCCAAGATCGAATTCGCAGACCAAAGCCAACCGTTAGGTATTCGCTATCTTGATCACCTTACGGTGGTTCAAGGTGGAGTAGCGGTTTCGTCGGTATCGGGGCAACATTTAGGCGGCTTTGGTGTTTCTGGTGCGCCGGCAGAGCATGACGAGGCTTGTGGTTTGGCTGGTGTTAAGAATATGTTGGCGTCTAATAAATAGCGGCTAAGGCGCGTAAGTGGCCGGTTTTATCGCGGTAGACAAGTCGGTCGCTGATTTTATTAAGTCCTGCTTCTTGCAGGAAGCCTTGCGCTGCCGCAAGTGTTGACCGGTGAGGAATCAAATGGGGTATTGTGCGGTATGAGCTTAAAGTTGATCTTTTGGAGGCAGGGTAGGCGTGAAAGAATACAAACCGGGCGTGTTAAACTCATGGATGCTTGCATCTTATGGCGCACCGGCTATGCCGTTGGCGATGGTCGGGCTTCCAATGGCCGTTTACTTGCCGGCAGTCTATGCAGATAGCGAAGGGTTTGGTCTTGGCCTTGCCTTTGTGGGGCTGGTTCTAGTACTGGCTAGAATTTTTGATGGGGTCACTGACCCTATTGTCGGATTTATGTCCGATCGGCTAAGGACGCGCTGGGGGAGGCGAAAACCGTTCGTTCTGTTGGGCATGCCGATTTACATATTCGGCATCTGCATGTTGTTCATCCCGCCGATCACCTTTCGTGATGTAAGCCTGCTTGGTTTTACCATTAATAGCGGTTATCCGTGGATGCTGACGATGCTGGTTGTCGCCTATGTGGGGTCAACCATTAAGGATGTTCCGTATAGTGCATGGGGAGCAGAATTGTCCCCTGATTACCACGAGCGCACATTGGTGACCAGTTGGCGTGAAGGTTTTGCGGTCACCGGGTCGCTGATTGGTGCCTTCACGCCGGCTATCATCTTCTTTTTCGGGTACAGCAAACCCACTGACGCGGTGTATTTTTTGTCCCTGGCCATTGCCATCGTTATGCCAGTGTTGGTGATCAACACCGTGTTTTCGGTGCCCGAGTTCAAGGTGACCGAGACTAAAAAAGACGATCTTTCGCTAAAGGAAAGCCTGAAGTACGTATGGAAGAACGAACCTTATCGGCGCTTGGTGATTGCGTTTTTGTTCTCAACGATTGGCGCGGCGATGACCAACACCTTGAGTTTCTTTTTTGTGAAACACGTCCTGCTGGCCGGCGATTTGTTCGGGTTTTATCTGGCGCCGTATTTTCTATCACAACTTATCGCCATCCCTCTGTGGTTCAAACTCTCTCGCAGGATAGGTAAGCACCGGGCGACGATGGTTGCGATCGGTTGGTATGCTTTATGGGCTTCGTTAATTCCACTGATCGCGATTGCGCCCCTGGTTTGGTTTGATGCCTTTCAGATTTCGAACCTGCTGACTTTTTTGCCTGAAGAAGCTTTCGCATCATCAGTTGCCTATTTTGAAGGGATTCCGACCGGCAAGTTTCTATTTTTTATTGTCATCATGTGCCTGAAGGGGTCTTCAATAGGTGCGCTATCAGCCTTACCGTATGCGATGGCGGCAGATGTCGTTGATGTCGACGCCAGCATGACCGGCAAGCGCCAAGGCGGAGCCTATTTCTCTATTTGGTCAATGACGCGAAAACTCGCCTATGCCCTGGGGCTCTTTATTGGTACTGGCCTGGTTGTGTTCTGGGGGTTTGATTCCCTGGCGGACCCCAGGAACACGACCAACACGCCGTTCTCTTTGCTGATGCTGGCCGTCGCCTATTCGATTATTCCGGCGATGTTTAAATTCGTCGCCATGCCGTTATTTTGGAACTATCCGCTGACAGAAGAAAAAGTAGCGGAGGTTCAGGCTCAGATTTTAGCTCAAAAGGCTGGCCGGGCAGAAGGTCTGGGGCGTCCTTAATTAGACCGAAAGGCTGATGGTGTGGTTAGGGGTTTAGTTTCGCCCCACCGATACCAACCGGTGCGCTTTGGCCACTAGCGCGTGCCTTTCTGACGACCTCTCGTAGGGTAAATGAAGTATTGAGTTCTTGCTCTGTAGAATTTGGGCTCAGCTCACCGACACGCTGGTATTCGCCGTTATCAGCCGCTAATCGAAAATCTACGGTGGAACCAGCTGCCTCTTCCATTAGGCCTCTAGCGCCGAATCCGTGGCCTTCATTGGTTTGTGCAGCATTCGTCGCTTGATAGCCCATCCTCTGAAGGAGCTTCGGGCTCGCTCGCCTTAGCACGGCTGGTCTGACTGACAGCATCCAGTTTTCCTGCTGCCTTATTAAGGGATGTTGCATACCGTTGAGCATGACGATGCGGGGCAACGTGGTGTGATTGATCCCTGTGCCGTGTAGCAGTCGTCCATCAGTGATGATCATGGTGCCCGCTTTGGCGTCAATGTTGATCGCGGGTGGCAGTTTGCCGACAGGGCTTTGATTTCGCACTGCAGCGGACAGGACAAGGTGGCTGCCGGGAATAACAAGGGTGCCACCGTTAGTTTCGTCCATGTCAGTAATCGGCGTAAGTATATTGATCGTTAAAGGACTTCTGGAATCAAGCGCGAGATCCTGATCTTGATGCAACGCCTGGGGTACGCCGCCCTGTAAAGAAATTGAGGCAATAAGCGAGGTGCATATCCAGTTAGCCCCAAGCGCTTCAGTGACCAACTGTTCAACCAGTGCGCCCCCTTGAACGACAGATGGGTGTTGCTCTATTAATCCCTCAAAGCACTGTCCTTTGTTAACGCAGCAATTGATGTTTTGTCCGCTTGGGGTTTTCTGTGCAATACCCGCAAGCCTTTCGCCTTCTGCCTGATCTAGAACGCGCTGCCTAATATTGGCTACTTGACGGTCGGAAAGTGCGCTGTCAATTTTGCAGTATCCCCATTTCAGCATGTCGAACCGCAGGCGTTTTATGTCCTTTGTAGCTTTTGGTAGATCCTCGTTTTTCCAATAAGGATGTTTCGACCCGATAGTGGTGTCGTAATAAGAACCTGGTTTGAATTCCCATTCCCCCCATTCGCTGCGTCGCTTTGGCGGTACAAAATAGATTTCAGGGTTGTCTTTTAAAACTGATTGCATGGGATCTTTTGATGATAGCTCAGCGCGATACATCTGGGCGTCTGGATTAGATAATGAAGTGATATGGTCTGGGTCAAATTCGACAGGGATAGAACTCATGATCTGAATGTCCTTGAATAACGCTGCGTCGTTTCATGTCTTGGGAAGAGTACACCCAATTTGCAGGCGGTTCGAGAGGATAAAATAAAACTACCAATGGGTGCTTGGTTTATAAGTTTATAAGTTTCTAAATGTCTAAACCTTTAGTTCAAGAGGTGCTGTTGGATTGTTAGCGGCTGACCAGAGATTAGGATTCGCCTGATGTCTAATGGGTTTAATCGCTGAGAAGCCTCCATCTAGATAATATTTACCTGTGCTTAAAGCGTTCAGAAGCCAGTGTTCATAAGGCTGATATGCGTCAAGTTTGGTAAATATCTTAGCGATCAGTTGCAAAACGCTGGGCTTTGGCGATGCCGGATTTTTTCCCTGGGGGTCGACGTTGATCAACATCACATTAGGGCATGGCAAACGTTGTGCTGGCCAGCGCTGCTGGCTAAAGGCTGGTTGGTCTGCGTGGCTGAAGCCAAGTTATGCGGAAAGTAGGGTCGGGCATCAAGTTGATGCCTGACCCTTTGTTGAATCAAGCCTCGTCGGGCATGACTCTGTTTTTCAGATCCAAAAGCAAAAGCGCTATCGCGTAACCGCCGATTGCGATGGCGAAATGGTCGATAATAGTGTCAAGATGCGCGCCGATCATAGGAATTGCATTCAAATTATTAGCGATGGTTGGAAAGGCAAACGCGGCAAGAATCACTGTCCCTATTATTACAGGGTCTTTTTCTTGCCCGCCAAAGCCGTGCACTAGCCCTATAAGCAATAGTATTAAGGGCCACCACTCTAATGGGACGAATGCTGAAATAATTGCAACCAGAAAACCTAGCGCAGGCATGATTCGATTAAAACTCATAAGGACTCCTTATTATTTTATTATTAGGTACTACCTCAGAAATCTATAACGGTTAACTCGCAGTTCTACTGTCGAGCCATAACAGAGTAACTAATATACCGCAATGACTCAAGCTGGGTTTTTTCATGGACAAATTAATGCCGAAACGGCTGCTGACGCTGATTTAGGCGGATATCTCAATTGGCACATGGCTCTGCAGGCCAGCCACGCTGACTTGGTTCCTGCCCGCGAAGCAATGGTGCCGTCTCAACACGGTCGAGCGTAGAGAAATGATCTATGGTGAAGAAACGTTAAGCGAGGTCGCGGATCAGGATCTTGAAAGGTCTACCGGTCAGCGACTTGGCTTTCAATCCAGGGGGTTTAAAGGAGCCTACTTGTCAGGCCAGGAAAATCGGGTAAAACAATTCCACTACATTGTAGATCGCTATCTTTATAGCGATTAGCAGGACGGCGCTTTGAATGCGCTTACTTTTCAGTAACGTTAGTGGTTGGGCCGACCTGTCAAGGGTGGGCAATAGCGGCTCCTTGGCAAGTAGGGATAACGCAAAATAAAGATCAACTCCAATGTTTGTAGACGGGGTCATTGGGGTATTTGTTACCGCCTGTGCTCAGCGCCTCGTACATGCCCTTGCCGGTTTGATCGCTGCAAGCGTGGCGGGTATTCCAGTCATTAATAAACTTACGCTCGGTGAACTTCCATTCACCTTTAATGCTGGAAAAGCTGTCCAGATATCGCCCTCCCGTTAGTTCATCCCACAGGTTCCCGTCGTCTTCCTGCTTGGTCACGAAAGCGACGACATAGCTTTCTGATACTGCCTTATCTCCTTTCACGTTTATCCATTCGTTAGCGACGTGGTGTGACATTTTTTTAAAATCTGACGTCAATTCGATAATGGTGCGGCAGTATTGATCTGCGGCGCCTACGAAAAACCCTGCGTCGACGGTCGCGTCCGGATGCCAAACTGCTAGGAAACCATCTAGGTCCGCGCGATCGATTGCACGTGCCTGTGCCACAATCAGATCATGGATGGTTTGCTTTGCGAGTGCTGCATTAGCGGCAATTAAAAGATCTTCTGTTATCAATGAATGTTGGGCCACTGAAGTTCCTCCTGATAAGCGATTCCACTCGGTAAGTTTGTTGTGGGTAATGTCTTTTTCTCTCTGATTACCCCAATTAGATGGTTTAACGAAACCCATCGCCGCAGATCCTGTTCCGTGCCAGTTTGCGTTCCAGTCCAGGACATACAGGCGATGGTCTATCTTCCAAACGTCATTTCGCCTACTAAGTCTATCGAGGTACCGACCGCCGATCAGTGCCTGAACACTGACTTCTGTGTCGGGGGCATAAGCCATGACATAACTCTCGGAGCGGGCTGTGTCGCCCCGAAGCTTTATCCACATGTTGCTGCTTCGATGGAGCGTTGGCGGCGAGTCAGTATCACCAGCGGTCACAACCGTTGCGAACTCCGAAGCAGCGCCGTTGAAGAAACCATAATCGACAGTTGCGTCGTCGTGATAGACAGCGTTGAATAGACTCGCGTCGCTTCGGTCGATGCCACGGCCGTGCTGTGCCAGGATCTGTTTTATATCTGAAAAATCCACCAGACGTTGTAAGGTTTCGGCATCTTTGGACATATCTCTAGACCTTTATGACAACCCTTTCGTTTCTTTTCGGGTTTCCGAGTAACACAAACGGATGCGGGTTAATTGACCTGTTTGTTTCCCCGTGTATATTAAACTTGGGGCTCTGCAACGGGCAACCCCTATGACTTTGGCCTATAGCACCGGCTGCCAGCCGACCATGTTGGAACGGACGCTAACGCATACTAGCCTGAGGTTTGCCTTTAAGTTTTTAAACCTGGGCGGCAAGAAGGATGTCTTAATAGCGTCTCTTTTAGATTCTTTCTGAGTTCGATAAGAAGTTTTTGCGTATTCATCCGAGAACGAACCCTGAGTGCCGGGTGTAACACGCGTAATCAGTAATCAATGAGATTTCATCTATGGTTTTTGAAATTCCCAAGAAAATTACAGACATAACACCCGATTGGTTAAGCGAGGTGCTTTCACTGAGCGATCATCGAGTGACCGTTGGTTCAATAGAAGCCCATCGTATCGGTCACGGGATGATGAGCAATTTGTATGGTGTGACGATCGTCTACGTTGAAGGTGAAGGCCCGCTGAGTGTCGCCGTCAAATTGCCTACCGACAATCAACAAAATCGTGAAGTGGCTATTACTTTTGATAATTACCGGCGAGAAATGAATTTCTATCAGCACGTGGCTAAATTTTCGCCCATGCGGATACCCAAAGCCTACCTTGCGTTAAGTTCTGCGCCAGATGAGTTTGTGCTGGTGATGGAAGATTTATCTGACTGGCAAGCAGGGGACCAAGCGGTTGGTTGTTCTCTCAGAGAAGCCGAGGTCGTCATGGATGCGCTTGCCGATTTGCATGCCGCATTTTGGTGCCAGGTTGATACCGGAACGATGGATTGGATGCCAAATAGCTACCCTTCGATCATGTCAAAAGGGCTTTATGAAGGGACCGCGGCGAACTATGAAAACTTCTCCAACGTTTTTAGTGACCTGCTTACGCCAGAACTACAGGAAGCTAAAAACAAGTATCTTGAAGGTTTGCCAACGATTCAGTCATGGATAAATGATGGGCCAAGAACCGTGATCCATGGGGATTTTCGCCTGGACAATCTGTTTTTTAAGACATCAGATAACGTCATTGATGTGGCCTGTTGTGACTGGCAAGCATCGATCCGCGGCAAAGGTATACATGATGTTGCTTACTTTTTAAGCGGTAATCTTGACCCTGAACTACGGCGAGAATACGAGCAGCATTTGATTAAACGTTGGGTTGATGCATTGGAATCACGAGGCATTATCGATTACGCATACGAACGAGCATTTTCAGATTACCGTAAAGCGATTCTTGCGTTGTGGAGTTATGTCGTTAATAACGGCGGTCTTGCCACCGAAGATCAGCGTGACGACGACTGGGTCAGTGCCCAGGTGCAACGCCATGCTGCCGCGATGACAGACCATGATTGCTTAGCCTTGCTATGATGATCAGTGAACGCTCCGCACAACGATACGGTTTCCTCTCATGCTCTTTTTTTATATAGAAAAGCACTGAGTGTCGCCGTGGCCTAACTCGCTCACTAGGGGTAGCTAGAAGCCCGCTGCGGCGCAACACAAGGGGCTACTTTTGTCGTGTGACGTGCAAATTCCTCACGGAATATTGACAGTATCACCTCTGTTAACTGGCAGCACTCATTGGTTCAACATTGACGTCGGCTTCAGTGAGTTCGCGCGTCCAGGAGGCAAATTCCAGTAAAATTCCGTCGGGATCCTTGAAATAAATGGACCTTACAAAAGTGGTCTCGTTAACTTCTTGGCTAATACCCATTTCGGAATCGTCATGATAGACATCGGTGGAATCGATGCCGGCTTCATCGAGTTTCTTTTTGTACTCGTCCATCTTCTCAAGCGGTACATCAAACGCGACATGATTCATCGAAGCATGCGCAGAGGTGATGTCACCTTCCGCGACCAGGCTTGCGGCGTGAGTGACGCCTGGTTGAGCGTTAGGTGCTGACGGAAACCAGAAGAAGGCCAACTGATCGCCGCCTCCGCAATCAAAGAAAAAATGCTGACCAGCATCACCTGGTAAGACGACCGTTTTGGTCAAAGGCATGCCAAGTACTTCGGTATAGAACTCAACCGTTTTTTTCATATCGCGACATACCAAGGCGAGATGATTGATTCCTCGGAACTCGAATTTTTCATTGCTGGGCATTGTGTGCTTCCTTTCGTGGTAATTTGTTGCTGCAAGTGACTGCTCCGGCGGGTGCAACATCAGGCTCGCGCGAGCGAATTCAAAAACTGATGCTCATCATAGGTGCGGAGAAGAAAGTCTGTCAATTCCTTTGACAGCTAAGGAAATATCTTGTATCTCATGAGACAACCATTAAGGAGAAAAAGTATGCCCCGGCTTCGACAAGTTTCACGTAAAGATGCACCTGCTAACGTTTTAAAATACTACGACGCGCTATTTCCTAACCGGGACCCGGTCGAGGAGCCAGGTACAGCCACCGGCACACCTGGTAACTGGTGGTCCGTCTTTGCGCTCGTGCCCTATATTTTCGACCACGCAACCAGCCACTTTGGCATGTTTGGTATGTTCGCCAGTAAAAGTGTCAGCCAACTGGATAACAGAGCTCGAGAACTTGCCATTTCCAGGGCTGGCTATGCGGCGGGAAGTCAGTTTGTCTTTTCACAGCACTGCAAGGCCGCACGGAAACACGGCGTGCCAGAGGAACAAATAAAGGCGCTTACCCATTGGCAGGTTTCAGATGTGTTTGACGCGAAAGAGCGCGCTGTTTTGGCTTGGGCTGACGCCCTAATTTACGATAAGGGCCGCGCGTCTGATGAATTGTTTGAGGCGCTACATTCACATTTTTCTGACGAAGATATCCTGGAACTTACCTACCATGTAATGGGTTATAACCTTCATGCTGTGTGCTGCCGAGCGCTGAGGCTTGAATACGACGATGTGCCGGAACGCATCAAAGAAGTTGCTGTTCCCGGCGAAGGCGAGGCCTCTGACTGGGCGGGCGCCGCTTGGCAAGACAAAGAGTAAGTTATCGCGGGCTCGGGGAGGAAAGCGGTCATGCTCGATTCCTTCCCGGGTATTTCAATACGATCAATGGTTACATCGTTTGGTGTTACTTCAAGCGCGCTTGGTTGACTTTTGACAGGCCCTGCGAGCCGGTGCCTGTAGGCAAGGCTTTAGAGAAAAGGCGCGCCGATATTTTTTGGTCAACCAGTCTGTTTGGTAGAGCTGTTATTAGTTTTCCTTGGTGAGGTTAAAGTAGGTTTTCGCCAACACTCTTCGCACTATGTCTGCCTCTTTTTTCGTAATGCCTTCCAGCGCTCGCTCATTAACCTCCACCACCATTGGGATTAGTTTCGCTTCAAGGGTTCGAGCATGCGGCGTCAACGTGATAATTATTTTTCTCTTATCACGAGTATCGATTGTTCGTTTGACGAATCCGGCTGCAGCCAGGCTTGCGATGCCTTTCACACCGGTAGCTTCGGTAATGCCGACCTTACGACAAAGCTCTCGCTGTGTGACACCGTCGTGCTCCCATAGCACGCGTAGAACTCGCCATTGGCCGGCGCTAACACCGTGTGGCTCTATTAGTTTTTCCAATGCTTTGGAGAAAGCGCGGAAATTAATCCGAGCCAGATATCCGACGCTATGGATTGGTTCGAGATACTCGATGAGGGTGTTCTTAGTCAAAATATGATGTTCCTTTCTTGTGACGCTATCGTATACGCACGCCAATAATTTTCACCACATGTTTTTACTAAAATCGCTCTTGGCTAACGTGCAAGGCTACCGTGCAAGGGTCTTTTTTCGAATAACAAGTGCTACGCTTGAATTTTTTATCAAACAAGTTGACAATGTAAAAGCCTCGTAAGCTAAGTATTACATACCGCGGCTATTTTCGTTAGCCGTTAGATAACGGTGAGGTAACGGGCAGCGATCACTTTTGATACCTGTGGGTAGTTGATTCAACAAAGGCCTTATAGGGCTGAGATTCAACAATGGCCTCATATGGCTGAGGAGTAGCATCATGCGTTACATCAACACCTTCGTAGGCTTTTTATCTGCTCTATTATTTGCGACCTCAGTACCGACCATTGTCATGGCTGAAGGAACCAAAGTTCTTGAGGAAATTGGGGCTTTGAACTCGAGTTGCCCCCCTTGAATGAAGATTGTTTAACGTTGGGATTAAACCTGGGTGTAGTCGATGATGAGATCGATTCGTTTAAGGGTACCTTGGTTTCACCTGGCATCACTTTGCCCAAGCGTAATGATCTACCCTTTACGCCTGATTACACGTTGGCGCCAGCGGCTGCCTGCGATATCCCGCTGGGAAACGGTCTAGAAATAACCCTGCGCGCTGATGATAGTCTAAAGGATGACTATTACAGCCGTACCAAAAATTTCGCCAAGGTACTGGAAACCAATCAAAAAACACTCAATGTCAGCGCCAGATGCTTTGGTGCGGGTGACACATGGGAAGCCGTCGTCATCATTAGGAACGCAACAGATGAGTTTTATTGTCAGTCGCGTTCCATCTTTTCTGCTTTCGCTATGGGGTTTGGTCAACCGGTCCGTCCACGCTCGACCAGCGTGTTTATGCAGTATAAGCTCTAATGAAGAGAATCCCCCGGGGGGCAAATTGAAAAAACTGATTGTCGCGCTGTTTGCCTTCATCGCGCCGGGCGTCGCTCTTTTTGCCGAAGATGGCCACTGCCCTGGCTATCAACTAGGTCAAAAGCAGGTCTACTGGGGCGACCTGCATGTTCACACGGCCTATTCATTGGACGCCTGGGGCTACGGCACCATCAAGACCCCTGCCGATGCTTATCGGTTTGCTCGAGGAGGTGAACTCACCCTAGATGATGAACTATCGGTAAAGCTGGATAGGCCCTTAGACTTTATGGCGGTCACTGATCACGCAGAGTGGTTTGATCTGCTCTATATCTGCACCGATCCTGAATGGAGTGATGATCCTTATTGCGACATTATGACTGAAAAAGCCGGTAGAGCGACCGGATCGGAAGTTTTTGCCGAGTACGTTCTCCCAACCATTACGAAGGCCACGCCCCAACCAACACCTATCTGTGCCAAAGATACTGAACATTGCGACAACAGTAGGATGTCCCAATGGGGTCGTATCCAAGAACAAACCAATGCCGCAGATGATCCCTGCCATTTTACGGCACTAAATGGTTACGAGTGGTCAGCAACACCGGATTTCAGTCATAACCATCGCAATGTCATCTTCAGGGATGAAAACGTCACGCCGGATGCCATTGATTACATGCGCTACCCAAACCCACTGTCGCTCTGGCAGGAACTGGACAAGCAGTGCAAGGCGGAGGCCGGCTGCCAGGCTATTGCAATCCCCCACAACACTAACATGGGCGACGGCAAGAGTTTCGACATCGAGACAGAGACCAACGAAGTACGTGCTCTGCGAGCTAGGTTTGAACGGCTGGTCGAAATACATCAGGAAAAAGGTTCCAGCGAATGTCTTTATGCGTTTGGCCAACCTGATGAAGACTGCAACTTTCAACAGTATTTAACTCGAAGCTCAACCCCGACAGAGCCCAAGGATTATTCCCAACAAGAATGGGAGAAGATGAGAAGCGGCTATGTCCGAGCGCTGCTCACACGAGGTCTGGGGGTTTACAGCGAATCTGGCATCAACCCACTACAACTCGGGATTATTTCCTCAACGGACAACCATGCCGCCACAGGTGGGTTTGTCGAGGAAGACAAGTGGCTTGGGTCCGTATTTGGCATTGGTGATCTTGATAAGACAATGGTGAGGCAACGTTGGAATCCCGGCGGGTTAGTTGCCGTGTGGGCAGAAGAAAATACCCGTCACAGCCTGTTTGATGCTTTGAAACGACGCGAGGTATACGCCACCAGTGGCCCAAGAATGCAAGTACGGCTACAGGGTTCTGAAAAGGAACTCAGTTGTGATGCTGATAATTACCTGGGCGTGCCGATGGGTGGCAGTTTTAAGGAACTTAAAAAGGCCCCACATTTTCGGATACAGGCCTTGTATGACGAGACGCCGCTTCAGTCTATCGAGATCATCAAAGGTGAATTCAGGGATGGCGAACTTAGGGAAACAACCATCCCCGTCTGGCAGGAAAGAAAAGGGGGGCTGCACATTTGCATGAACTGGACGGACCCGGATTTCGATTCTAAGGCGCCTGCGTTCTGGTACGTGAGAGTGCTGGAAGCTCCGACGCTCCGTTGGTCAGCCCATCACTGTCGAAAAGAAAACCGATGTGACGAATTCCCAGGTGCAGAAACGACACTACAGGAGCGTGCGTGGACGTCACCAATCTGGTACCTACCTTAGCCGTACCAAGGTAACGGGTATGTTGGTTCTCTCTTATACTCAAAGTAGCTGGAGTGGCGTAAATTTTCTGGGTGATTAGCGAATGCATGAATCGATGGTAAAACGTTAACAATCGCTACCTTACCGTTAACAATCGCTACCTTACCCATGTTGGGTTAGAAAGTTGGGTTAGAAAGCTGGGTTAGAAAGCTGGGTTAGAAAGTTGGGTTAAAAAGTTGGGATAGAAAGTTGGGATAGAAAGTTAAGATAGAAATCGACATCTACAAGATGGATGAAAGAATGCCATATTAGGGTTTAGAGAACCTGGAGGTTATCAAGGAAGCGGTTAACTACAGCCGTTTCTTGAGGGGGATGGTGGCAAACCATGCCGCCGGCGGCGCTAAAATTTTGGATATTGGGCCTGGTATGGGCACGTTTTCTGGTTCGGTTCCTGTTCCCCTGGAACAGATTATTTGTGTCGAACCTGACCGGAAGTCTCGGGGGACGCCGGTTGAAAAGGGTTGTACCGTTTTCGAATAAGCTGATCAGCCGCCGGTTTTAGACTCCGTTTTTTCCTTAGCTCGGTTTATGCCACTATGCTCAGGCCTGTTGGTCTCGGTCCGAGTGGCCGGGGTTGCTATTTTTAAAGGATTATCCTGGACGGCTGGATTACCGGGGTTGGGTTAAATAAAGCCAAACTGGTTACAGCTCTGTAGACACGCTCTCGGTTGATAGAGACTGAAGTGAAAGCTTTGGGTAAAGCTTTGGGTAAAGCTCTGCGCAAAGCTCTGCGCAAAGCACTGTTTGAAGTTCTCTGGATAAAAAGGTGGCGTTTAACCGTGTTGACTAGATAAAAGCAGGGGCGAAAGTATTGGCAATCAAACTGACTCGGACCATTCTGGCGGCTTATAGCGGTATCACTATTCCGATGGCGGCGATGGGTATGCCGATCGCTGTATACCTGCCTCGGTTTTATACCGAGGGTATGGGTTTGTCGTTGCTTACTGTTGGGACGGTCTTTTTCATCGCGCGGATATGGGATGTGGTTACGGACCCTGTTATGGGCTTAATGATCGATAAGTTTGATTCCCGGTGGGGCCGCAGAAAACACTGGATAGCGTTATCTATCCCGCTTCTGTTGCTGTCAGTCTGGAAGGTTTTCATGCCGGATCCAGAGGATGTCTCGGGTTTCTATCTGATGTTTTGGCTTATATTACTTTACGTCGGGTATACGATGTTGGCCATTAGTCACCAGTCCTGGGGGGCAGAATTATCAAAGAGTTACGACGATCGATCTAGGCTGTTTGGCTGGCGGGAAATATTTGTCATCGGCGGTATGGCGGTTGTGCTGGCTATTCCAGCAGCGATGGAATTGTCGGGATATTCCGATCAGGCGACAAAGGTTGCCAGCATGGGCTGGTTCTGCCTGATTTTGTTTCCTCTGCTCACGATACCTACGCTTTTGTTGGTACCAGATTCGCACACCAAGCCTGGTGTGACGATTCCATGGCGGGAGGCACTTAAGGTATTGCTCGTTAACCGGTTAATGTGGCGGTTGCTGATTGCAGACCTGGCTGCGGGTTTTGGCATAGGGGTTTCTGGCGCTTTATACATTTTTATCGCCACTGCGTATTTCGAGTTGGCAGAACACGCAAGTATCGCGTTGTTATTTTACTTTGTGACAGGTTTTTTGGCGATGCCACTTTGGTTAAAGCTTGCCTATGCCCTTGGTAAAGATAATGCGATGAAGGTGGCTTTGCTCTATATGACGGTTATTAACCTTGCCTTAATACCGCTGGCAGAATCTGGAAACGTTGTAGTGCTTTGGGGCTTTACCATTCTCTTTGGTGCTGGGTTCGGGGCTCCGCCCACTTTAATCCGTTCGATGATGGCTGATATCAGCGATGAGGATGAGTTAAAGATGGGCCAACAAAGACCAGGGTTGTTCTTTGCGCTCTTGACGACCACCAACAAGCTGGGCGCGGCATTTGCGGTGGGTGCGAGTTTCACTATCCTGGAACTAGCATTCAATTTTGTTCCGGGTGGGGATAATGGCCCCGCAGCACTGCAAGGTTTGCTGGTGACTTATTCATTGGGTACAGCCCTCGGGTTGTTCTGCGCCTTTCTGCCGCTGATAGCATATCCATTGAATAAGTCTGCGCATGACGAAATCAGGCGGCAACTTGATCTTCCCGCGCATACCTGAAGATACGGCAGGTGGTTGAATACCAACGCCAGCATTCCTGGTTTTCCTATTTCTACACAATTTTCGTTTAGTCCTAGCCACTCGATCGGTGGTCCCGTTGGGTAGTCGACGTCTTCCGGCAAGAACATCTTTTTGGAATAGCCTTATGAAGGGCCTCTGGTCATCTCTCATGGAGGCGTGCGTTTAGATAATGCTTTTTCATCAAAACGGGATCGCGCTGGTTTACTAGCTCGCCCCGGTTACCTGATGTCAGAGTAATCAATCCGAAAGTTTCTATAATAAAAGCGTTAACGCTTGTGTTCCTCGGCTAGCGTGTTTGTTAGCCTGAGAAGGGCAATAACCGGAGCGTTAATTTAGTGCGATCACTTACCGCTGTTTCGGCTTGTTCAAGGTTGTCAGTCATGTTTGCTGGACTAAACACTAATTCGTCTTTAATGAACCCTAGGATGCCACCGTTTTTCGGTTAGGGGTAAACGATTAGGCAATACCATGGTGATTATTGGCGCTCACGAAAACGGTGATAAAGGGAAATTCAGATGGATATTGATGGAAAATTAGCGGTTGTAACAGGTGCTGGTTCGGGTATCGGTCGCGCGCTGGCTTGCCGGCTGGTGGATGCAGGCGCCAGGTTTGTTGTCTGTGCTGATCTTGATGCCGATGGTGCGTTAGAGACAGCTGAACTTATTGGTGCAAGGGCGTCTGCAGAGCATCTGGATGTTGCTGACCAGCAAGCCATTGAGGATCTGGTAGCGCGACTAGACGCGGAGCAGGGTGGTATCGATATTTTTGCCTCGAATGCAGGCTACGCCCGGGGCGGCGGTCTAAACTTAGAAACTGACCAGTGGCGACAAATGATGGAGGTCCATCTTTGGGCGCACCTAAACGCGGCGCGGGCTGTGATTCCGGGCATGGTGGAACGGGGTGGCGGATACCTGCTGAATACAGCATCAGCGGCAGGTCTCTTAACGCAATTGGATTCAGGGCCTTATGCGGTTTCCAAGCATGCGGCTGTTGCGCTAGCCGAGTGGCTTGCTATTAATTATTCGGATCGTGGTATCGGCGTCTCAGTATTGTGCCCGCAGGCGGTACGCACCAACATCTTGGGTAAGCGCGCAGGTAAAAGCGGTAACAAAAAAACCAGCTCTAATCAGGCGGCCCAAGACGGCATTCTGGAACCTGAAAAGGTTGCTGATGACTGTATTCAGGCTATTGTTGAAGAGAAGTTCCTCATTTTACCGCACACAGAAGTCGCGAAGTACTTCGCGAATAAAGCCAGTGACTATGAGCGTTGGTTAAACGGCATGCGTCGCTTTCGCGATCGTTTAAGAAAGAACCGCAACTAGTGCGGATGATTTCGTTTGACATATAAAGAGGGTTGGTGTCTCTTGATCATTCACATAACCCGGTGACAACGCGCTATGCCTAGACCAAAACAACCCCAGAGTTACTACGAGGACATCAAAGATAAGTTCCGGGAGGAACGTAATCTGCGATTGCTGTATCGCCCCCCGGGGTCTGATCAATCCACGTCAGAGTTTAGCGGGGAGCTGGCAAAGTATGCGGTTGATCCCTATGCAGAGGAAGTCCACACTCGAGAGCCAATTACCGACGAGGTAGAAGTGCTTTTTATTGGGGGCGGTTTTTCCGCGCTGTTGACGTCTGCCCGTTTAAGAGAGCACGGTATCGAGAGTATTCGCATCGTCGAGCGCGGCTCGGATGTGGGCGGCACGTGGTATTGGAACAGATATCCTGGCGCAGCATGTGATGTCGTGAGTTATGACTATTTACCATTACTTGATGAACTGGATTACGTGCCCGTGAATCATTATTCACGTGGTCCTGAAATCTTCGCTCACTGTCAGGCTATCGCTGACAAATATAATCTCTACGAACTCTCCGTCTTCAATACGACCGTTACTGAGACGCGTTGGGACGACACAGACCAACTTTGGCACGTTAGTACTGATCGTGGTGATGTGATGCGCGCGCAATTTGTAATCTGCGCGAATGGCACGCTTGCTAAACCAAAACTGTCGACCATTAGTGGAATGACTTCCTTCAGCGGCCACTCTTTTCATACCTCCAGGTGGGACTACGATTATACCGGCCAAAACCTTGAGCATCTGAAGGACAAGGTTGTCGGTATTATCGGTACCGGCGCTAGTGCCGTGCAGATTGTCCCCGAACTTGCTAAGACAGCGAAGGCAGTCTATGTTTTTCAGCGAACACCGTCATCGATCGATATCCGTGACGACTGGCCAACCGATCCAAATTGGGCCCGTAAGCTTGAGCCGGGATGGCAATCGAAACGACGATCGAAGGTGCTTGCTGCGGTTGAAAATTCACTTGAAAAACGAGCTGCCAAGGGGGCGGTCTCGCCCGAAGACAAGCTAAAGAAGCAGGAAAACGCCAACATCGACTATATGATGCGCATTCACAGGCGGATCGATGAAGTGGTTGATGACAAAACGACGGCCGATGCGTTAAAGCCTTGGTATATGTTTATGTGTAAACGGCCGTGTTTTCATAATGAGTATCTTCCGTCTTTCAATTTGCCAAACGTTCATCTGGTAGACACCGAAGGTAAAGGTATTACAGAGATCAGCTCAAAGGGCCCAGTCTTCAAAGGACATGAGTATGAATTAGACCTTTTGATTTACGCGACGGGCTTCGAGGTGCAGCAGACCGGTATCTACAACGACATCGTTGGTCAGGGTGCCGTGAACCTTCAGGACAAGTACCAAGAGGGCATCCGTACGCTGCTGGGTATTCATACCGCCGGGTTTCCCAATCTATTTATCATGGGTGGGTATCAGGCGTCGTTCCAGTTTAACCTTACCGAAATGCTGCAAACCCAAGGCGACCACATCGCGGCGTGCATCGATCATGTTCGCCGCAACGGACATCAAACACTCGATGTGACTAACGAGGCAGAAGAGTGGTGGGTTCAAGAGGTTATTAAACACCGGGGAAAGACCAATCGTTCAGAGGAATGTACGCCGGGTTATTACAACTTTGAAGGCAACGAGCAGCGACGCCAGGACGGTAACTATAACGGAGGCTTTCGGCGTTACTTCGAGAGTCAGGGCGAAGTGCGCGAAAAAATGGCAGAAAACTTCCACCTCGCGCCGAAAAAAAACTAACGGGCATTAAAAAGGAGTAGGTAATGAGCCATCCACTTGCCGGGATTAAAGTCCTTGACCTGTCTCGTGTCTTAGCGGGACCTTTCGCCGGACGGATGTTGAGTGACCTTGGTGCTGACGTTGTTAAGCTTGAACCACCTGAAGGAGATGTTACCCGGCACTGGGGCGTCAAACGTGGTGATATCTCAGGTTACTATCACCAGCAGAACGCCGGAAAACGTAATATTGCTGTCGATTTGAGGCACCCAAAAGGCGTAGAGATTGTCAGGTCGCTTGTAACGCAGGCGGACGTGCTTATCGAAAATTTCCGACCGGATGTCATGCAGCGATTAGGCCTTGATTATGACACGTTGGCAGAAATCAACCCACGACTCATCATGCTGTCCATTTCCGGTTTCGGTGCAAACAACCCAGATAGCCGCCGCGCGGCCTATGCGCCTATTATTCATGCCGAGACCGGGTTGGTTGCTCGGCAGGCAGAGATAACCGGCGCATTCCCCTCTGAGTTACCGCTCTCTGTTGCTGACACAAATGCCGCTATGCATGGTCTTATTGGCTTGCTTGCTGCGCTTTATGCGCGACAAAAATCCGGGCGGGGCGATCATGTTGAGATCGCCATGGTTGACGCGACGATCGTGACAAATGACGGTATGCATAGTGCTCTTGAAGGTCTGAAGGTTGGCGTCACTAATGAGGTGCATGAAACGGCTGGTGGTTTACTGATGCTCGCGGGAGAGTTTAGATATATCTGGAAGCTGCTCAGCTCAGTCTATGGTGTGAGTGACGGTTTGGAAGGTTTACGGAATGCTCCGCTGGACGAAAAAATTGAATCACGTAGAGCCGCCTCCAGACTTTTTTTTACCGAGACCTGTAATAACCGTGAAGAGGTCATCACCGCGCTGGATAAAATGAACATTGCCTGGGGTGATGTCAGACCAGCATCCGAAGTGCGGGAACTGACTTCCGTCAAAGCGCGAGGTTCTATCGTCGAAGTTGATGATCGAGCAGGTGGTACGAGGTCGATTCCAGACTCGCCCTATAAGTTTAGACATCTAGAGTCAGACGTCCGAGCAGGGGCGCCGCATCTCGGTGAACACAACGAGGAAGTATTAAGACAATGGCTGGATTGGTCCGACGAGGACATTAGTGATGTCGAAGCGGCTTTGCTGACCAGCACAACTAACTAATTCGAACGCTGATTCGAGGGCTAAACGATGCAAGATTTTATGGGACGAACTGCCGTAATTACCGGCGGCGCCAGTGGCATTGGCCTGGGTATGGCGCGGTCTTTGGCCGGGCGCGGTATGCAACTGGTGTTGGCAGACATGGATGAAGCGCTCTTAAAGGCCGCTGAAAAAGAGTTTTCGGCGGCTGGTACCTCTGTCGTGTGTCAGGTCTGTGATGTGTCGAAACTTGAAGAGGTCGAGCGTTTAGCAGAGGTCACTATGGACCGATTTGGTGCGGTTCATGTTGTTTGTAGTAATGCAGGGGTCGGCATACCAACGTCCGCACGTAACGTCAAACTGGCTGACTGGGAGTGGATTATTAATGTCGACCTTTGGGGTCCAATCTACGCCGTGAAAACTTTCCTACCGCTTATAGAGGAACAGGGCGTTGGCCATATCAATGCCACTTCTTCGATGGCTGGTTTGATCTCGTCGCAAATGATGGGCGCATACAATGTAGCCAAGCATGGGGTGGTCGCGTTGATGGCTGCAGTAGAGCGAGAGCTTCGGGCCAAAAAAAGTAATGTCCGTGCTTCAGTACTGTGCCCGGGGCCTATTAATACGAATATTAGCCGGCACTCTGTCGACTTTCGTCCCGGTCGGGGCAAGCCTAAGGGGGATTCTGAAAAAGCGGGAAAGTTGGCTGGTAATATTCAGGCTGCGCTCGAACAGGGTATGCACCCGGACGAGGTGGGGGAACTGGTCGCGAACGCCATTGAACAGGAAAAATTTTGGATATTAACGCATCCTCACTGGAGCAAAACTGTGCAAAAGCAGTTGGATGCCATGGTAAACGACCAAACGCTAACCCGAGCGTAAATTTTCGTGACTGGCCCAGCTTGATGCCAATTGGCTAGTCTGCCATTCATCGGGTTGGCATAAAGGACCGCTATGGGCTTATAGATTCATGACCGTCGTCAGAGATCGTCAGAGGTCGTCATGGGGGGGCTGTTCTTAGTTAACGCCCTTAGCTGACCGTTTTGGCTCTCGCAGTCCTATGTGGGTTGAAGAAAAACCCGATCGTTTTTATGCAAAAAATTCCTGAACAAAACCTGTGCGTTTGGTGCCTATTTTCTTTGCCTATGAGGATTGCACCGGGCCTTTCACCAAGGTAAATTGCCGCCGCAGTAAAAGTAAGCCGACCTCTGTTTAGAGGCTGGTTCAATAGATAAAAATTTCTTGGGGATTAACAACGTGAAAAAACTTTCCAACCTCACTGTAGGGGTTATGGCTGTATTGGGTTTTTCAAATGGGGTGCTAGCACAAAGCTCGAACGCGATTGAAGAAGTCGTGGTGACTGCTCAGCGTGTTTCAGAAAGTATTCAAGACGTACCAATAGCGGTAACAGCATTGACGGGTCAGATGCTTGAAGACAAACAGGTCATCACCGTTTCCGACCTACAAATGAATGCTCCCAATGTGAGCTTCACTAACACTAACTTTGGCGGTAACAGCTTGAGTATTCGAGGCATCGGACGTTTGCTGACTGCAGCAACTGGCGACGCGGGTGTTTCTGTTCATACCAACGAAATTTCGATTGGACCTAACTTGAGCTCTTCAGAGTTTTTCGACCTTGAGCGTGTTGAAATCCTTCGCGGTCCGCAAGGAACGCTTTATGGGAAGAATGCGACCGGTGGCGTCGTTAACTTTGTTACGCGCAAGCCAACTTTTGACAGCGTTAAGGGTTACCTCGATGTTGAGGTCGGTGACTATGAAAACCAGCGTATTAAAGGTGCCATCAACGTACCGGTTACTGATAATTTTGCCATTCGTATTGCCGGTATGATGCTGCAGCGTGATGGCTACACGGACAACCTTGGCTCCGGTCAGGTGGGGGTAGATGGGCGAGTGCTGGACCGTGATCTGTTTGGTAACAGTCTTAGTAAAGAAGTCGATGGTCGAGACCAGAGTGAAATTCGAGTCACTGCCAAATGGGAGATGACCGAAAATGCGAGTCTTTGGGTGATGTACAGTAAGTACGATGAAGACAGTAATCGTACGAGGATCAACAACCAAGTCTGCGTCACCGGCACCACACCAACCTACGGGTGTGAACCCGATGGTGTTGGCTTCGAAACGCCTTACAACACGTCAAAAGTCAGTGCAACACTGGCTTCTCTTTACGGTCTATTGCCCGTAAGTGCTGACGGAACGGGCGTTTTCAACTGGGCACGTCCAGAGCTTGACCTGCGATCAATGCACTCTGACTTCGAACCAAGGTTTGAAAATGAAGTTGAACAATGGTCATTTGGCTTTGAATACGAGTTTGAGAATTACACTGTTGGTGTTGTTGGCGGCTATTCAGAAAGCGAGTATCTGGCCCAGCAGGACTACAATATGGATGTCAGCTATGAGTTGCCATTTAACTTCTATCGAGCAGACGGCGCTTGGCCGATTTCGATCGCAAATGATAATGCTGAATTCGGCAATCCCAACAACCCATGTAATGTCTTCGAAGGCCTTGCAGGAGTTGTTCAGGGTGGGCCTTGTCAGCTGATTGGTCCAACGCAGGATTACAGCTACGATCAGTCCAGTGACGAATCTGAAGGTTGGACATATGAAATCAAACTGCAGTCGTCTTTTGATGGCCCATTTAACTTCCTTTTAGGTTATACGCAGTTTGAATCTGAAGCAAAAGGCGATTACTACGTGATCGGCAATGTTTTGGATAACGCCCGGCCAGACCGATACCCCGGCCTGTTTAATAGTTTTGGCGACCATCGTGGCGCAACTTTCCTTGAGGGTAGTTCATTTTTCGGTGAGGTTTACTACGAACTCAACGATGATGTCAAGCTGACCGTTGGACTTCGGCGTAATGATGACGACAAAGCAACCAGTGGTAGCAGCGTGCTTTGGGATGCTACAGACGTGAACTTTCCGCTGTCGTCTGCACTGGCGGGCAATATTGCCCCGCAATTGTTCAGCCGTGTACCAACCTTCCTGAGTGGCGGAACGCCAAGTGATGTTGAACGTGATCTGATCAACTTATACGCACCAGGCGCTGATCTTGATTCAGCGCTGTTAACGGGCGCTCAAAGTGCTGAGCGTCTGGCGATACATGAGTCTGTGCCACTCGCGGCGCAGTACAATGAAACCAGAGTGTTAACAGGTTCTCCCTCTGAGTTCGATTGGCAGCAGACTACGGGTCGTATCGGTATTGACTGGCAGATCAATAACAACTCTATGGTGTATGCCTTCTTCAGTCGTGGTTACAAGCCCGGTGGAGCGAACCCTTCTATACCTGCTGAATTTCAGAATAGTTCCAACTTCGACTTTGATCAGGAAGACATCGATGCGTTCGAGATTGGTATCAAGAACACGTTACTCGATGGCACCATGATTCTTAACGCCAATATCTTTACCTATGACTACAAAGGTCTTCAGGTAGGGCGTATCAAAAACAACTCATCTATCAACGAAAATATTGATGCAAAGATCAACGGTCTGGAGCTTGAAGTGTTTTGGAATGCGACAGAGAGACTCTCGGTTGACTTCAACTATTCCTGGTTGGATACCGAAGTCGACGGCTCTGAGTCAGTTGACCCGACTAATCGAACCAACAACGATGCGGCATGGACTGTTCTGAATGGTTTCGGAGTACTTTATATCGCGCCGACTGATGCGCTGATAGCGGCAACGCCCGCGCTGTTGACCGTTGGTGTAGGTGCAGGTGCAGTTTTGGATGCACCCGCATCGATTTACCCAAATGGCATACCATCAATGGTTAGTCAGGCTATTTTGCCCTTGTTTGGTATTCCGTTTCAGGAAGGTATCGCTGGGAGTCTTGACGGAAATCAGCTCCCTAATGCACCTGAGCACACGATCAAACTGGGACTGGGTTACACCTTACCGTTTGAAGCGTTAGCTGGCGATATAACGTTCCGTTGGGATTACTACTGGCAGGATGATAGCTATGCTCGCGAATTTAACACCAAGGGTGACGAGATCGACAGTTGGGACCAGCACAATGCTGCCATTATTTATAACAGTAATAACGGGAAATGGAGTGGTCGACTTTGGTCGCGAAATCTTCAGGATGAAGATAACGTCACCGGCCATTACCTGACTGCTGATACATCAGGTTATTTTCGGAACTACTTTACGACTGAGCCACGTATCTATGGTTTGTCAGTACGGTACAACTTTGGTGAATAACGGATAGTTTTCAAACTGTTAAAAAAGCCCGCCATCAGGTGGGCTTTTTTTTGCCTCACCGTAAAGTGTTTACAAATAGTTGGGGTGGTAATAAAAGAGGTCTTGGTGAAGTGTCACGCCGGATGGTATTAACAATTTAGTCCGTGTTTTAATCGAAGATAAATCGCGTAGAAAGGATCTAACGAATGACCAGTGTATTTGAATCAAACGAACGCATAGGTCGTAACGGGCGTGAAGTGCGCAAAAGCTTGCAGCAGAAGAACACGCGCTCACAGGCGCTAACGCAGGCGACAGGCGAGCTTATGAACTCTGGCTCAGCAGCGAGCTTGGAGATGCCCTTCCCGGTGCTCATGGAGGAGGGTGATGGGCCCTTTCTAATAGATGTAGATGGCAATCGCTATATTGATTTTCAGATTGGTTTTGGCTCGATGTTGCTTGGTCACCGCCACCCCCTGGTCCAGGCGGCCCTGGTTGATCAGGCAGCCAACAGGGGTTGGCAGTTCGGATTACATAATCCTAATCAAGTTAACCTGGCTGACCAATTGATCAAGGGAGACAATTGCGCCGAACGTGTCATTTTTTGCAACTCGGGTACCGAATCAACAATGTATGCTATTCGCGTCGCCCGCGCATTTTCGGGCAAGCCTAAGCTTGGTGTATTTGACGGTTTCTATCACGGAGCCCATGACTACGGGATTGGTACAGCCAAGCCCAGCAGCCCGCGAGATGCGCCGGTTTATCAGCCGATCGGTGCAGGGGTGTTACCCGCCGTCGTTGAAAACCAGATCATGCTGCCCTATCGGTCAGCCGCGGCATTCGACCTAATCCGGCAACATAAAGATGACCTTGCCATGGTCATGGTAGAGGGCGTGCAAAGCTCAAATCCTCACGAAAAACACGAGCTAACGGCGTTCCTGCAGACGCTAAAATCAGTTTGTGCAGAATCCAATGTTTTATTTATGATGGATGAAGTGATTACGGGCTTTCGTCTGGCCTATGGCGGAGCGCAAGAATACTTTGGCGTGAAACCAGACCTAGCAACTTATGGGAAGGTGCTTGGAGGAGGGCTTCCTATCGGTGCGGTGGGCGGACGAGCTGACATCATGAAGCTTTTTAATTCGATGGCTATGGGTGATAAGAAAGGCATTATGTCAGGCGGCACGTTCTCGGGTAATCCCTTGACGATGGCGGCAGGAGTGGCGCAAACCACTTTTCTTGACGAGAACAGAGTTGAACTCTATCCGCGCCTTAATTTGATGGGCCAACGCCTGGCGGGGACCATCAATCAGTATGCTCGTGAAAAGGGTATGGGCGTTCAGGTACTCAATGCAGGTTCGATGTTTCAAATTTACTTTCATGAGGGTGAAATTTGGTCTGCCCGCGACACTGGAGGAAGTCGGTCGCAAGCAGAGACGGATTTCTATCTTCACCTTCTAGACATGGGCGTCTTGATACCCGGCACCCGGCGTTCGTTTATCTCGCATGTTCATACACCAGAACTGGTGGATGAAGCCTCTGAAATAATCAAGAATTCGCTCGATCTAGTACGCGAGGATGATCTTTTCTGAAGTGTCGGTTCGAGCAAAGGCGCTTTGCGATATTTGGCATTAGATGGACATCCCCGCGGACACAGGCATAGCGTTCCTTGCGTTGCAGGTAAGTAAACAAGAAGCCTGCCCCTGGTAGGGATTAGATAGGCTGAGTCGTGCCAACGGCGTAGCAAGCCAAACCTCAGGATAAAAGCCAGATTAACAGTAGCGGTCACGCGCATATCAGACATCATGGCTAGCGAAACTGTTAGCATAGGTATTCTTAGTCACAAGTAGGGCGCGCTTCCGTTATGGCAATTCACTGGTACCCAGGCCATATGCACAAGGCAATTCGCGAGATGACCAATATCTTGCCGGAGGTTGATCTTGTGATCGAATTGCTTGACGCGCGCTTACCTGCCAGTAGCCAAAATCCAGCGATCGTGACCCTTCGTGATAACAAGCCCTGCATCAAAATCTTGAGCAAATCTGATTTGGCAAATCCTGAAACCACTTCTCGCTGGCAGGCCCATTTTGAACAGGATGCTTCGGTCAAGACGCTCCAGACAACGCTTGACCTCAATGGCACGCCTCAAAGGATCATTCGTCTGTGCCAGGCGCTGGTGCCCTCCAGGGTGAAAGCAAACCTGAGTATGCTGGTGATGGTTGCAGGCATTCCGAATGTCGGTAAATCGACGCTGATCAATGCCCTGGCGGGCCGCAAGATAGCCAAGACCGGTAATGAGCCTGCTATTACGAAAGGCCAGCAACGCATCAAACTGGGGCAGGGCATTATGTTGCTGGATACCCCGGGCATACTGTGGCCAAAGATTGAAAACGAAAATAGTGGTTATCGCTTGGCAGCGTCTGGCGCAATTAAGGACACGGCGATGGGCATCGAAGATGTTGCTTTTTACTTGGCCGACTACTTGATCAAACGCTACCCGGTAGCCCTTAGAGATCGCTATGACCTGACTTCGGTGCCAGATACCGAGCTCGAATTGCTTGAGCTACTAGGTGCTCGGCGTGGGTGTCTTAGCGCCGGTGGGCGGGTTGATTTGGAAAAGGCTTCGGCGATTCTTGTAAACGAGTTTCGTGCTGGCATGTTGGGAGCCATCACATTGGAAACGCCAGATATGATCCTGGAAGAAGAACTGGTCGTGGTGCAGCAAAAGAAGATAAAAGCCGATCGAGATGCGGATAGAAAACGAAAATTTCGTTCTGGCCGAGCTGAAAAGGTGCAAGAGTAATGTCTAATCATTTTGATAGGTACCCTGGTTTTCGCGCTTTGGGAAAAGCCGCGGTGGTTAAGGGATAATTCGGTAGAGCTATTGCAAGCTGCAGAAGGTAGTTTGGCAGGATATATTTTTAGGTTTATTTAACCGTGCATTGGTCTGGATATAAATGGGTCTGGATATAAATGGGTCTGGATATAAATGGGTCTGGATATAAATGGGTCTGGATATAAATCGGTCCCTTCCAAGTATACTGACCTCAACGAGCCAGATAGCAGTGAACAATTATGTTTAAAAGCGTAACACCACTAGTTTCACCCGGGCTACGTATCCTAATTTTAGTAAGCCTGACGGTTTTTTGTAATCCGCTATCAGGGTCCGAGACTAACGATGGCAAATGGCGCATTGTAAATTATTGGTCTGAATGGTGTGCGCCTTGTCGACTAGAGATTCCCATTTTTAATGAATTGAGCGTGAGCTTGGCTACGAGCAACGTTGTGATCCTGGGCGTGAATTTCGATGAAGACCCCATGGATGTAACCCTTAAGATTGCTGAGAAGATGGGCATTCAATTCCCGGTGTTAAGTCAGGAAGAGGTCGATGCATTAGCCTTGAATTCACCTAACGTTCTACCGACTACTTATCTTTTATCACCTTCCAATAATGTCGTAGCAAAACTAGTGGGTCAGCAAAGTAAGCAGGATATACTTGAGGCATTAACGCTTCAGGGGCTTACGGCACTTGCCGAATGAAAATCGACTAATGATTAGCGAGTACTTACAGACATGACTAAAAAAATCGGCTCTCCGAACGCGGTTGTCGTTGGGGCCCTATTTACCTTGGGCTTGTTAATGGCCTCTTACGCAGGGGGGCAAGGCTTGTTAACGCGCTTGCCATCGCCCGCGCCTGGCAATAGCAGCTTGTCCCGAGTGGTCGCCAGCGAAGCAGGAGAAATATATCTTTCTTGGGTAAGTCGCGAGGCTCAGCAAGTAACGCTTGAGTTTACTCGACTAACCAACGACGGTTGGGATGCCACGCGAGTAATCAGTCGGGGCAGTAACTGGTTTGTCAATTGGGCGGATTTTCCGGTGTTGTCGGTTGATTCTGGCGGCATGGTGGCACATTGGCTGCAACTGAGCGCTGCGGGTAATTATGATTACGACATCCGGGCACGGTTTTATCGCCAGGACAAAGCGACCTGGTCAGAGGCCAGGACGATCCACGGAGATGGTGTTAGCGCTGAGCATGGTTTTGTTTCCATGCTGCCACTTAACGACGGTACCACACTGATCAGTTGGTTGGACGGGCGGGAAACTGTGCTTAAGGAACCGCCAGGAGCGATGACTCTTCGTGCCGGTATTTTCGATAAGTCTGGAGCCACCATCAGCGAGTGGCAGCTAGACGATCGTGTCTGCGATTGCTGTCAAACCAGTTCAGCTATGACCCAAAATGGCCCAATTGTTGTGTATCGCGCGCGCGGTCAGCAAGAGGTGCGCGATATCTATGCGACTCGCTTAGTGGATGGTTCCTGGACGCTGCCGCAGGTAATCCATAATGACAACTGGCAAATTGCCGGCTGTCCTGTCAATGGTCCCTCGGTTACGGCGATGAACAAGCAAGTTGCCGTCGCCTGGTTTAGCGCTAAAGATGATGTGCCTAAAATTCAACTGGCACTGTCAACCGACAGTGGTCTTAGCTTTTCAGAGCCAGTCGTTGTCGAGAGCCCCAATACAAATGGTCGTGTCGACACGACGATTTTGGACTCTGGGGATATCGTTGTAAGCTGGATGGAAACGGCAGGCGAGGCCAAGATTTTGCTCTCTCGCTACAATCCAAGTGGTGAGCTTTTAGGTACTACCGAAGTTGCTAGTAGCAGTGCATCCCGTCGTAGCGGCTTTCCGATTATCGAGTCGGTAGGGGACACGGTGTATGTCACCTGGACTGACATTGGCGCAACGCCACAGGTTAGAGTCGCGCGGATTGATTATTAGTTAGAGATAGTTTGAGTGTCTCTGCGAGTAATTAGTGAGCGACGTTACTGGTGGATATTTCGACCGGTCATAAAGGCTCATTCGATCGATTTTTGAAGCTGGGATTACCTTTCGTCAGCCTCTATCTCCGACAACAGCTCCTGTAGCCAACAACAGCTCCTGTACCCAACAACAGTCTTAGTCGCGTCGCAGGCATATAGTTTGGTGCGTCATGGCCATCGCCCCGGGGCATCTATTTTTCTGTATTCTGGAATTGACCTATGCCGTCTTTGCTCTATGATACTTGCGAAATAAAAGCACGAGAAAAAGATAAAGGTAAGCGCTAAGGACGATTAATTTTCGCGTCTGCAGGCGTGGTTTTGTCAGCCGGAGCCTCCTCTATAGGCCTAGCGCGTATACCGCTGCGAAAAACTTCCTCTAATATTTCAGCTACCGCTGTAATTTAGCTAACACGTAAGATAATTGAGTGAATAAATGAAGGGCGTTGTATTTAGAGAGTTTATAGATATGGTTGAAGAGGCCTACGGCTTAGAAAAGCTAGAGGGTCTGATGTCAGCATGCACGCTGCACTCACAGGGTGCTTATACAGCGGTAGGCTCTTATGACCACCAGGAATTAATGATTATAGTGTCTAAGCTCTGTGACACTGAAAATATCACGCCTAAAAAAGCGTTGGTTATGTTTGGAAGGTACTTACACGGTACTTTCTTAGAGCAGTATTCTGATTTTTTTAAAGACCAAGACACCTTTTCATTTTTAAAGTCTATTGATAGCCACATACATATAGAGGTTAACAAACTCTACCCGGATGCTGAGTTGCCAAAGTTTGAATACAAGCAGAAAGATAGTAATACTTTAGCTCTCCATTATACATCGACTCGCCCTTTTGCTGATTTAGCAGAAGGCTTGATTCTGCAAACCATTGAACATTTTGGCGAGCCTGTTTCTTTACAGCAGTGTGCCGAGGGTACTGACTTCGACCGGGTTTTCACGCTTATAAAAGCAAGGAAGCCCGATGGATAACGATGCTTATAAAAAAGCGCTCTTTAGAGAGAGAACCGCGCGTGAAAGTGCTGAGAAAATATTAGAAGAGAAGAGTCTCGAACTTTACAACATCAATAAAAACCTTGAGTCACTTGTTGAGGCAAGGACCCAAGAGCTTCAAGAAGCAAGAAAGACCGCTGAAGAGGCCAATAAGGCTAAAACTGACTTTCTATTAAAGCTTAGCCACGAAATAAGGACTCCCGTAACTGGCATCGTTGGTTTTTCTGGAATGCTCAAAGAGCAAGGGTCTTTCTCAGAAGAAACCGAAGGAACTGTTAATGGGATCTATTCCTGCGCAGCGCTTTTAGACGCATTAATGGATGACATTTACGATTTTTCTGACCTTAAAAAAAAGCGCATTGTTATGAACAAAGAGCCTACGAAGGTGCGTTCTATTGTTCGTAACATTGAATCCATTATGAGCTTTCAGGCTGTATTGAAAAAATTAACACTAAAGGTAAGTGTTTCAGATGCCATTCCAGAATACGTAGAAACTGATGGCAAAAGACTGATGCAAATAATTATAAACCTAGTCAACAACGCCGTTAAATATACTCACAAAGGAAGTGTTTCTATCGTTGCTGACTTCGTGAACGATGAAAAGTTAGTGATCGATGTCTCGGATACTGGCATTGGAATGAGCGAAGAAAGCTTGGAGGAGGTTTTTAACAATTTTTTGCAGCTTGACGCTACTAGCAGTGGCCTGGGTCTTGGCTTGAGTTTAGTGAAAACGCACATTGAACTCTTAGGCGGGAGGATCACCGTAGATTCAGAAGAAGGCGGTGGTTCTACCTTCAGTGTTGAACTTCCGGCACCAAGGGCACAAAAAACTAAAAGGATAGAGAGGCATGATTTCAAGAATATAAAATCGGAACCAAACATCCTTTTAGTGGAAGATAACATGATAAACACTAAAATATTAGGTGCATATCTATCCGAAATAACTAAAAGCTTTGATCACGCTACAGACCTCACGGCTACTCGAAAGCTTCTGGGTCAAAATAACTACGATTTGATAGTGCTGGATTACTTTATCGAAGGTGGCACTGCCGTTGATTGCTTGAAGCTGATTAGTCCTGAGAATACTTCTGTTATCGTACTCACGGCCAGTAACTCTGAGAAAATCGAAAGCGACTGCATTAAGAATGGTGCTGATATTTTCTTAACTAAACCAATACGCAAAGACACTTTTATAGAAAATATCAAAATACTGTTGGAAACTGACCGCTAACTTTTCGAGCAAAAAACACCCTGCAATGATCTTGCAATCGGCGGCCAGCCTTTCAGTGGTAATCTGGCCCCCGTCGTGGACCCTTTCGAAAGGTCCTCTCCGAAATTGAAATGAGCTGTCCGTGTGAGGCAAACATCCTACTAAAGAGTCCAAAGTTGCCCAAAGGGCGTTGAAAAAAGACTAAGCCTTTACCCCATCCCAGCCTTGCTGCATCGGTTTTTTAAATTGCTCCTGCTTGAGCGCGCGTACTGATTTTGTCAGTATGTCCAGCTCAGTAATGACTAGGGCGTCACCCGATTCCAGCGCCTTTAGAGCATGCTTGTTTAACTCTGTGAGCTCACCCCTGGCCATCCATTGTTTTACAACAGATGAGCGGCTATCGGCGACTAAATGCTCATGCCAATTATTTATCATTGTCCGATCCTTAGATGTTTCTTTTACTGTTAGGTATCGCTTGCCCGGCCAATGTACCCAGGTTCTTTTCTAACCACTTTATTTTGGAAATTCGCATTGGGGTAGCTTGGGCCGTTGGGTCAACGCAACCCGCGTCAAACTCTTCAATCCATTGAAAGTTCATGCCTCTTTCCCAACAGAATTCCATTTCAGCAGTAGATTGTGTGCCGGTATAAGTAGAGCAACCGGAAGAAAGCGCGATTAGTAAGGAAGCTAAGATAGTCTTGTACATGTTGTTTACCTGTTTGTCTGTTTGGAGGAGAGTGTAGGACTGCCTTGTAAACCAAGGTTGATGTCAATGTGCACTAATGTAACGAAACGTGACCTAACTTATGGCAGGCAGCTAAAGCGCCTATTAGCGCTTGTTTTCAGCGCTTGTTTTCTGCGGCAGTTAGACGACGTTGGCGGCGCTCCTGGTACTGCGCGAACCGCAGTAAACATACGAGCGGTGTCTAACCTGCCTGAAAGAGCCAGCGGGGTTAACGACCTACCGGTCGCTTGCAGGGCTTATGACATAAGAGAGAATAGAATTTACAGCTGCCTGAAGATGTAAAGGATGGATTATAGATGTGTGCGATTTCACTCAATTGAGGAAAATAATAATAACGCAAAATTTTTCTAGCAACGCTCGAAACTTCACTTGGGGGCCTGCTGATACCTGAACAACACTAGCGCTTTAACCTGACGCAAGGTCATTAGCGCTGAGTGGGAATTGACCCACAAGAGCATGCTAAACACGCGTGATCTCGCCAATAGGTTATCAAGGCGACGGCACCGTAGGACGGGTTGCCTGCACACTTGGTGGTCGGGCAGCGGCAGACAAGGCAACAGCGCTCCGGTTCTGATATTGGGTTGCTCAAGCCCCAGCGAGCCTTTCCTGAGAGAACAGTTACACGGTTCTCCCAGGATGGTGCTTCGCTACCTTAAGTGCTGTGCTGACAAGAACGGATCTACTGACCTGTCACAATTACCGGTATTTAGTCTAGAGGGTCGAGGGCGAGGGCGATGGCAATGGCAATGGCAATGGCAATGGCAAGTAGTCGTCCGTGATCGGATTCAGAACCGCGGTCACTAATATACAGATTATCGTCGCAAACTCTCAGTGAAGTAGGTGTTTCTAAATCAACGCGGGCTTCGTAAGGCGCCGGTTCACCGTTCGAGAGTATCCGGGTCAAACTACCAACCCCAGGATCAAAGCCCAGCAATCCCGGTAGACCGTTGCCAGCCTACTAAAGCACATAGGTCGCATCATCGATATCGTGTTCTAATCTATTACGGTCGTAAAACCCCCTAGGTAGGGTTGGGCGCTGCCAGTACTCACATCGACAATCCCCGCCGACCCCACCACAAAAGGCAGTCCTGTCAACGCTGTAACCCAGAGCGCCCCGCCACTGGGACGCAAAGACACCCCACTGGGTACCGGTTGCGAGGGGATTTGGGCACCGCCCGGTGGCAATCCCAATGCCGTCTGGGGCGCACCGATCGGAGATTGTTCAAGCTGTAGATCCGGCATGGCCTGCAATTGATCTGGAAAATTTGAAACAAGCACAGAAATCGCGCCGTTCTCATCAACACTCAGGAGCGCGTTAGCCTCAGCATCCAAAACAGCAAGAGCGTTGGCTAAGGGGTAATCGGCCAGTAGCATCCAACCAATCAGTAGGATCTGACGGCCTCTGAACGGCAACAGACGGCAGGCCGTCTAGGAAGGTTTCTTTAAGGCCTTCGGTTCGACTGAACCGGACGACCGCACCCGTTTTGCCGAATTGCAGTGGTCTGCCATCAGCGCCAACGTAGGAGGACTCACTTGACGTGAAGGTTGCTCCAACTTTCAATCAGGTACTCTTTGCCAGCTTTGAGAAGCTGGCATCACTTTGCCTGTATCGCTCGTTACCTGCACCTGAAAGAAGTTATTGTATTGACTAGGCTTTAGCCCGGTCACCCCGCCTGAAACTGGCAGCTTCCTGCCTGGACTGCAGGACAGTGGGCGCTGTTCCATCGGAGGCGTCACTTGTGATGACACGAATTTGGGATACTTTCTTTGTGACGTACTCTTTCAGCTTGGATTCAGCATTTACTGGCGCTACCGACTACCCGTTATTACTTGAACCGGAACAGCCGGCAAGAATTCCGGCACATATTAAAAGCGACGATGAGGTAGTGACGAGTCGAGTAAAACTCGAATAAGAGACAAAATCGATGAACTTAATTCTAATCTAAGATTTAGCTTTAATGATATCGGCATCGCTTTTGCACGCCATACATTTAGGGACTGTTCAGTAGGGACTGTTCAGCCATTGACCATCCTCTACCGAAGAACTATTCCACAGACTTCTTTTAGTAAAAAACCCAACCAAGATACTTTTATAATGCAGGATGAACTATCCAGGATTTGGATAAAGCAGGTAATAAAAGTTTACTTTTCTGCATAACATTCTTCTATTACTTTGGAACTACACGTCTGTTTTTCTAGTAGCTTTCGCATCTTAAACGATAACCAAATAAAGCTTTGCAGTTTTGAAACTTTGGGCTACGATGCGCGCCGCCAAAGACCTACACTAGCACTAGCACTAGCAGTAACGTCTTGGCTTCACTTGCACATGAAGTAAAGTCATTGGTGCATCACTTTGAGGTGAACGGATTATGAAACTTGGCATCCTATCGTGCAGTCCAAATGCTTATAGTACTCGTCGCCTGAAAGAGGCCGCTGAACAGCGCAACCACGAAATAAAGGTCCTTGACACTTTGAAATTTGCCATTGATCTCGAACGTGGCTCGCCGGATTTGTATTATCGCCAAAAACCCCTGAGTAACTATGACGCGGTGCTGCCTAGAATTGGTGCGTCCATTACCTATTATGGTACTGCCGTGGTACGACAATTTCAGGAGATGGACGTCTACTGCGCGAATACCGCACATGGCATTCTGAACTCTCGAGATAAACTGCGTAGTCTGCAGATATTAAGCCGACATCATATTGGGATACCCAAGACTACTTTCGTTCGCGATAAAAAGGACGTTCTGCCAGCGATTGCCAGGGTTGGTGGCGCGCCCGTCGTGATTAAGCTTATTGAGGGAACTCAGGGGATTGGCGTGCTGCTTGCTGAGTCTGTTAATCAAGCAGAATCTATTATCGAACTTCTTCAGAGTCAGAAACAAAACGTATTAATTCAAAAATTTGTTGCGGAAAGCAAAGGCAAAGACATTCGTGCGTTTGTTGTTGGTGATCAGGTTGTCGCGGCGATGCGCCGTGTTGCGCAAGGTCAAGAGTTTCGTAGTAACGTTCATCGAGGCGGACTTGCGGAACCCGTTGAACTGGATGAGCAATACCGAGAGACTGCCGTACGGTGCACGCAAATACTCGGACTTAGCGTAGCAGGTGTTGATATGTTGGAGGGTAAAGATGGTCCGCAGGTCATGGAGGTTAACTCCTCACCCGGACTTGAAGGCATAGAAACGTGTACTGATCTGGATATTGCCGGTGTGATCATCGATTATATCGCCGCACAGGTAGATTTCCCCGAGATCGACGTGAGGCAACGATTAACCGTTAGCAAAGGCTATGGCGTCAGCGAAATTTATGTGCCGGATGGTTCAAAATTTGTTGGTCAAACCATTGTTGAAACCAAATTGACCGAAAGTGATATCAATGTCCTCACCCTTTACCGTGGCGCTAAGGTCATACCTAACCCCCGCGAAGGACGTATACTTGAAGCAGGTGACAAGCTGCTTTGCTTTGGCAAACTGGAGTCGATGAGAGGTATGGTACCTGCTCGAACCAGACGCAAGCGCCGTCCTACTATTCAGGACCTGGATACACATATCAATGACGACTGACACACCGCAGGTCCTGGGCTGGCGCGAATGGGTTGGTTTCCCCGATATTGGCATCCCTAAAGTCAAGGCAAAAGTTGACACTGGTGCCCGCACCAGTAGTTTGCATGCCTTTACGGTTGAACCATTTGAGCGAGATGGTAAGCAATGGGTGCGGTTCGATATGCACCCTTTACAACTGAATAACAGTGAAGTTATTAGTTGTGAAGCGCCTTTGTTGGGTCAGCGCAATGTGCGCGATTCCGGTGGCCATGAAGAGCTTCGCTATGTCATTGAAACGACCATTACCATTGGTGAAAGCCGCTTGAAGGCTGAAGTCACTTTGACCGATCGAGACACGATGAAGTTTCGGGTACTGCTCGGGCGCACGGCGATCCGCGGCAGTTTTCTGGTTGATTCAGGACGTTCCTATCTCCGCGGCAAGAAAAATCCTAGCATTAAACGTCAGCGCAAGGCCTGAAGCATGGCAACCAAATTACCTGAGCTCATTATCGGTGGCGTGAGCGTGAAGCCAGGTAAGCGGGAAATTGTTGCCGTGCCGGTTGCACCCATGTACACCCATGATGATCTCTCTATCTCGGTGCAGGTTGTGCGCGGCCAATTAGCTGGACCGACTTTGTTTATCTGTGCAGCGATACATGGCGATGAAATAAACGGCGTTGAAATTATCCGTCGTCTCTTGCAGCACAAAGCCCTTAAAAAGTTGCACGGCACGCTTTTGGCAATACCGATCGTCAATGTTTACGGCTTGTTGAACCACACGCGTTACTTACCGGATGGCCGTGATCTAAATCGCTCCTTTCCAGGCTCTGCCAAAGGCTCTCTCACGGGGCGGGTTGCACATACCTTTGTCCAGGAGATCGTGAGTAAAAGTACACACGGTATCGATTTGCATACTGGGTCCCGGCACCGCAGTAATTACCCTCAAATCAGAGCGAATTTGGATGACCCTCAGACACGTCAAATGGCCGAGGCCTTTGGTGTACCCCTTGCGATTAATGCGAAAATCCGCGATGGCTCTTTGCGCGCCTGTGCCGCTGATGCCGGTGTGCCGATTCTGCTCTACGAGGCTGGTGAGGCCTTGCGCTTTGAGGAAATGTACATTCGTGCCGGCGTTAAAGGCATTATCAGTGTTATGCGTAATTTAGGCATGTTACGAAAAAGTCGCAGTTCAAAGCCGCCGGCGCTACCGATTATCAGTAACAAAACAAGTTGGGTACGCGCCCCTGAAAGCGGCATCCTACGAACTTTGGTTCCCCTGGGAGGAAACGTCATTGCCGGTCAAGTCCTTGCCTTTGTCGCAGATCCTTTAGGCTCTACTGAAACAGAGATTGTCGCGCCAGAAGATGGAATGGTCATAGGTCGAACAAATTTACCGCTGGTTTATGAGGGCGACGCGACGTTTCATATCGCTCAATATGGTCGCAGTGTCGCAAAGGCGGAAAAACAAGTAGAACAATTTCAGGAAGACAACCAGCCAGATCTATATGAAATGAATGCAGAGAACCTAAGTGACGCGCCGATCACTTGAGTGAGTACTGCAGATTGCAATGTGTCGATTGCCAGCACTAGCCGGTAATCCATTAAAAAAGAAGGAAGACTTAAGAAGTTAACCAAAGGATTTAACCAAAGAAATCCTTTGTACTGCCTAAATAGAGCAGATTAGGAGTGCCCGTTGACTTAAGTTGATCAAATTTCTTAAGGGTTCATGCACGTTGGGGGATATCCTTATCGTTTTATTGCTTGTATGAAGCTTGGCGCTCGTGGTTAACCGAGCTTACTTTTCTTATTTGGGACAACGGACTATGAAAGATAAACCTAATCGACCGGCCTGGTTCGCAAGGCGTGATATCAGTCCATTTGTTCTTGATGACGCAGCAATTATCCAACTTATAGGAAAAGCTAGCCATGCAGTAGTCTCGTGGGTTACCAAGGATAACCAACCAGTGTCAGCAATCATGCTCTATGTGTTAGTTGATAACGTTATTACCGTTACATCGACCAGGAACCACGCCAAGTACCATGCCTGGCGACGAAACCCCGCAGCGTCGTTCTGCATATGGGACCCGAAAAATATTGGTCGTCAGGTAACACTGCGAGGTCAAATAGAGATGAAACAGGACGCCGAGCTATTGCATCGATTCACCGAAGGTTTCTTAACAAGGTTAGGGCACGGCACTCCACCGTCAGCTGAACGTCTTGCAGCCGAAATTGAAAAATTTAATGCGCCTGACAGGCATATGATGCAGCTACATGTCGAGAAAGTGCTTAGTCACGACCTTAATCGGCTGCTGGAAGTGGAAAAAAATGGCACAGATGTTTGGTAATCCTCCCATTAATAATCGAGATCAGTTAACCAGCGCCTAGAGAAGGCGCCTGAGCTCCTAGACGATGAGTTAAGAGACTTCAATCGCCTGTTATGTCAAAACGTGGTCGGGATGGCGAGAATTGAACTCACGACCCCTGCCTCCCGAAGACAGTGCTCTACCAGGCTGAGCTACACCCCGACTCGATCACATCTTATCAAGTTTTCGAACTAGATAAGAATAGGCAGTTTCGCTTCTCTTGAGTCGAATCTATGCCGCAAACT